>ERZ1684501.15-NODE-15-length-82048-cov-4514.371934_pt1 | contig 82048 bp, 77 predicted proteins | sample MGYA00580191_ERZ1684501 | MGnify/ENA primary metagenome ERZ1684501 (study PRJEB41475, sample SAMN08455322) | hot springs metagenome | biome: temperate mixed forest biome [ENVO:01000212]; feature: neutral hot spring [ENVO:00002181]; material: water | place: New... | reverse complement strand
TCGTCCCCACATTAATGTGTTCTTTCGTCCTCTCAAATTTCTCCTTGGCCATTTCTAACCTCCTTTATTGAGAACCTTTTCCAGCCATTCTTTCGCCAATAATCTTTTCCGCAATGTGTTGCGGAACTTCGTCGTAGTGGGAAAACTTCATTATAAAGGTTCCTCTTCCCTGTGTCAAGCTTCTTAAGGTAGTAGCGTATCCAAACATCTCCGCAAGGGGAACTAAAGCTTTAATTACGGTGATAACTCCCTTGTTTTCCATACCCATAATTCTTCCCCTTCTGGAGTTAAGGTCTCCTATTACGTCACCAACGTAGTCTTCGGGGGTTTCTACTTCAACTTCCATTATGGGCTCAAGGAGGACTGGGTCTGCTTTCTTAGCTGCATCCTTAAAGGCAAGGGCACCGGCGATTTGGAAGGCTATGTCTGAAGAGTCAACCTCGTGGAAAGAACCGTCAAAGAGTCTAACTCTCACATCAACGACGGGATATCCCGCAAGGACCCCGTTTTGCATAGCTTCTCTAACGCCTTTTTCTACCGCAGGTATAAACTCTTTGGGAATTACTCCTCCGTGAATGTCGTCTATGAACTCAAAGCCTTTTCCTCTTGGGAGAGGTTCTATCTCAATAATTGCGTGTCCGTATTGACCTCTACCACCGGTTTGTCTGATAAACTTACCTTCTCCGATAGCTTTCTTCCTGATGGTTTCTTTGTAAGCTACTTGAGGTCTTCCGACATTAACCTCAATTCCGTATTCTCTCCTCATTCTGTCAACGATGATTTCTAAGTGGAGTTCTCCCATTCCGTGAATTAGCACTTGTCCCGTTTCGGGGTCCGTGGTGGCTTTGAAGGTGGGGTCTTCTTTCATAAACTTGTTGAGGACTTGGGAAAGCTTCTCTTGGTCTTTCTTGGTTTTTGGTTCTATAGCCATAGATATAACGGGTTCGGGGAACTCAAGTTTTTCAAGAACGATTGGATACTTTTCGTCACAAAGTGTATCTCCAGTTACCGCATCAAGTCCCACGACTGCGCATATTTCTCCGGCGGATACTTGCTGGATTTCTTCTCTTGAGTTTGCGTGCATAAGAAGGAGTCTTCCTACTCTTTGCTTTTCGTCCTTAGTGGAGTTGTAAACGTAAGAGCCAGCCTTTAGGGTTCCGGAAAAGACTCTTATGTAGGTAAGCTGTCCTGCGTAGGGGTCTGCCATTACCTTGAAAACGTAAGCACAGAAGGGCTCTTCGTCCAAGGGCTTTCTTTCCTCTTCTTGTCCCGTTTTGGGATTGGTTCCTTTAACGGGTGGAAGGTCTAAGGGTGATGGTAGGTAATCTATGACTGCGTCAAGTAGGGGCTGAATTCCTTTGTTTTTAAACGCTGCACCGCATAGGACGGGAACTAATTTTCTCTGTATTGTTGCCTTTCTTAAGGCTTTTCTGAGCTCTTCTACGGATATCTCTTGTCCTTCTAAGTACTTTTCCATTAGGGCGTCGTCGGTTTCTACTATGGTTTCTACCATCTTTTCGCGCCACTCTTGGGCTTTTTCTCTGTATTCTTCGGGAATTTCTATGATTTCGTATTTTGCTCCGAGGGTTTCTTCAAGCCACCTTATGGCTTTCATTTCCATAAGGTCTATAACTCCCTCAAACCTGTCTTCCGCTCCAAGGGGAATTTGAATGGCTACGGGTTTTATTGAGAGTTTTTCTTGTATTTCGTTGAAAACCCTGTAGAAGTCCGCTCCCAGTCTGTCCATTTTGTTGATAAAGGCTATTCTGGGGACTTGGAATCTGTCTGCCCACCTCCAGTTTGCCTCGGACTGGGGTTGAACTCCCTCAACGGCGGAGAATATGAATACGATTCCGTCAAGGACTTTCATAGAACGAACGACTTCAACGGAGAAGTCAACGTGTCCGGGCGTATCAATTATGTTTATTTGGTATCTGATTCCGTTTCTCGTCCAATAACAAGCGGTGGTTGCTGCGGTAATCGTTATACCCCTTTCCCTTTCTTGGGGCATCCAGTCCATAGTTGCGGTACCTTCGTGAACTTCACCGATTTTGTAAGTCTTTCCCGTGTAGTAGAGAATTCTTTCGGTAGTAGTGGTTTTACCTGCGTCAATGTGAGCAACTATACCTATGTTTCTCAAGTGCTCTATTGGGACCTCTCGCGCCATACCTTTACCTCCGTTTTCCGCAGAGTTTAGCCTTTATATTTTATCTTAAAAAGAACTTAAACTGCAAGAGCTTATTTAGAAAATGCAGAAGTTAATGTGTTTACGGGTAGTTATAACACGCATACAACACCGATACAACACCCACATAACTCCGATACAAAACCGAAAGGGGGTTAAGTCCTTATAGGTACATAACAAACACGAGAATGCAAGCAATTTTGAGAGACGAGATGTTGTTTCAATCCCTCATAGGCACCTAACAAACGTGACATACCATATCAAAGACATGTAGTTCTTGGTTAGTTTCAATCCCTTATAGGTACCTAACAAACGATACAACGGGTTTGTTGTGGCAACTACGGGAGCAGGGTTTCAATCCCTCATAGGCACCTAACAAACCCCAACTCCTTGTGCAATATAAATAATAACAAACACTTCTCTTTTTGTCAAGTGGCACCTTCACCAAGTGAAGTTAATTTTCCGTCTACCTCCAATCTTGCAAAAACCTGGCCGGTAGACGGATGCTTAGAAAATCAAGGGAGAGATAAAATTTAGTGGTCTAATTTTTGTAGGAAAATTTTTTTAGACATTAAGTTATAAGTATAAGCTCACGGGGGAGAGCCGTGAAGACGCTAAACGAGGTAGTAGAGATAATAAGAATGCACAAAGAAGAGCTAAAAAGCAAGTATAAAATAAAAAGCATAAAAATATTTGGTTCTTATGCACGGGGAGAGCAAAAAGAAACGAGCGACATAGACATAATAGTAGAATTTGAAGAATACCCAACGCTTGTTGAATTTATAAGAATTCAGGAAGAGCTGGAGAGCTTGCTCGGCATAAAGGTTGACCTTCTTACGGAAGGAAGCATAAGTCCCTTTATAAGACCCTTCATAAAAGAAACCGTAGAAGTATGAAAGAACCAAGACCCTACATTGAACACATATTGCAAGAATGCAACTTTCTTATAGAACAATCACGAGAAATAACCTTTGAAGACTTTATAAAAGACCCTGTTCTAATTCGTGCCTTTGAAAGAAGTCTTGAAATAATAGGAGAGGCAGTAAAAAACTTACCAACGAGTTTTAAAGAAAAGTATAAAGAAATTCCGTGGAAGCAGATAGCAGGAATGAGAGACAAACTCGTGCACGAATACTTTGGCGTGGATTACAAACTCCTTTGGGAAACCGTTAGAGTATATGTCCCCGAGCTTAAAAGACAGATTGAAGAAATCATGAAAAAGAGGGTTGGAAAACATCCAATCCCTTATAGGCACCCAACAAACTTTTTAGAAAACTTTAAGTAGGTAAAAATTCCCCTGTAGATATTTACTGCGAGAATCAAAAAGTCGGTAAAGAAAAACAAAGAGGGTAATACGCTATTTCCCGCTAATAATGTGAAAAGCGAAAGAATTGAAGCTATGTGAATGTAAAAGTTTAACCATATGTGTTCAGAGTCTATAACTTGATGCATAGTAGGTGGATTGGAAACTCCTCTGTTTAGAAGGTGCATCCATACGAGAAAGGGAATAATCCTGTACATCATTGACATTATTACGCTCAATACGAAAACTCCAAAGAAGATTAAAAACGCATAAAAGAATTTGTATTTAAAAGGATAAAGTAAAGCAGATAATGTTAAAAAAGTCATAGAAATGTTCCAGAGGTATATAAGGGGGTCTTTAATCTTACGCTTTCTATTCTTGAGTCTGTTTATCGTAAGGAGAGCGTAGGTTATAAGTAAAGCGCTAATTAATAGGTCAACGGCAAAAACATACGGCAGAAAAACCTTTAAAATGAGTAAAGAAAATAAAATTCTTGCAAAATTTTTTGTGAAAAACTTAGGATAAGGTGGAGTAACAAAGAACATCTCTATTACTTGGAAGGAAACGCTTGCAACGAGTGTAGCAGTCCACCCGTAAAGCATAAAACTAAGGTGAATTTCTAAAAGATAGGGGTAATTCACGGAAATAAGCCCAAGCTTGTGTAAGATTAACAAAGCTCCCAAGACAACCCCTATTCCAAAGGAACTTAGTGCATACTTAAAACCCCGTGGAGCATCTCTAAGCTCTCTAATTGAAAACAACTTTTTTAGCATTATAGGGACTATGTAAAAGGTTCCAAGGAGTAAAAGAGTAAGAGAAAGAAGGGTAAAGACAGAGCTTTCAAAAAGAATTCCAAGGGGAAGGAAGAGAGCTCCCAAGCTTAGTAAGGTGTGAGTTATAAACGCTTTCCTTAAGGGGTTTTCTATAACCGCACCTGCAACGACGGGAAGCATTTGAAATAGTGCTCCTATCATCGTAAGAGCCATAAATCCCAATGTGAAAAAGTGAACCGTAGGAAATAGGTATAAGCTTCCCTTTGCTGCTTGATAAGTCAAGAAAAAACCTTCTAAAACGCCAAAGAGAACGGCTGTAGCAAAAAATCTACCTATTACGCTAAAGGGTGGAAGGTATAAAAGATTAAGACCTTGGGGTATCATATCTCTCCGAGCTCAGCCATCTTTTCTACGATTTCTGCGGAATTTAGATTTTGGTCGCACATAGGGTAAAGAATCTGTTCTTCTTTCATGTTGTGTTGTTGTATTAGTATCATCAAACTCTCACCTAAGGAAAGAAAGTCCTTCTTATTTCTATTCTTTAATGCTTCTTCCATTTGGTTGAGTATTAGTCTTGCTTGCTGGTGTTCCATACGCATAACCTGAGTGGGTCCCATCACGATTCCCGTCTTTTCTTCAAACTCAGGAAACAGGACTTTCTCTTCCTTATCAAAGTGAAGCAAAGTTTTTTCTTTGAATTCTTTGAAAAGTTCTTCAGCCTTTTCCCAATCGTCGTTAATCACTGCGTTTTCTACCTCTGCGTAGAGGTTATCACACCTCCTGTGCTCTTCGGTTAAGTATTGAGTAATGTTCATTTTCTTCCCCCATTGAGTGAGTAAATACTTATTTGCTCATACTATAATATAGTCCTTTCGTCAGACTTTTCAAATCCTTTAAGTAGCTATTTCTTTTTTCAGCTTTTCGTAAGTTTGTATGCCTACAATCACTTTTTCTACTTTTCCATTTCTAACGACCACTATGGTGGGAGTTCCAAGGACTCCAAACTCCTTAGCGAGTCTTTCTCCTTCGGCGGTGCTTACGTCTATCTTCAAAATATTAACCTCTTTAGAAAGCTTCTCAATAATTGGTTCCATTCTTTTGCAAGCACCACACTTGGGAGAGTAAAAGTAGGCAATGCCTTCAGATAAGTTGCTAAAGCTTTTTCCAACAATCTTTTTAGCTTTCCAAAGAACTAAAAACCTTATTCCAAAGTAGATTCCCAATACTAAAGCAGTAGCTAAAACTAAAGCCCATAAGTCTTTCATCAAGTTATATTCTAAAACCAAAATAATAGAAATGTATGAAGAGAAGGTTTTTTGAGCACGTTCCCGAGGAGGATTGGAGAAGCTACACCTGGCAGATACAAAATAGGATAAAAACCTTAGAGGAGTTAAGGAAATACATAAAACTCCTCCCAGAAGAGGAGGAAGGCATTAAAAAAACGGAAGGGCTTTATCCTTTTGCGATAACCCCTTACTACCTTTCCCTTATAGACCCCGAAAACCCAAACGACCCAATAAGACTTCAGGCTATCCCAAGAGCGATAGAGGTTGACGAAGAGATTCAAAAGTACGGAGACCCCAATCCCTTTAAAGAAGAAGAAAAAATTCCCGGCCTTACCCACAGGTATCCAGACAGGGTTTTGCTAAGCGTTACGACCTTTTGCGCGGTTTATTGCAGGCACTGTATGAGAAAGAGAATCTTTGCCCAAGGAGAGAGGGCAAGAACCAAAGAAGAGATAGATGCCTTTATAGACTACATAAAAAGGCACGAGGAGATTAGGGACGTATTAATCTCCGGCGGGGAGCCCCTTTCTCTTTCTTACGAAAAACTTGATTACCTGCTTCGCAGGTTAAGGGAAATAAAGCATGTAGAAATAATACGCTTTGGGACGCGCCTTCCCGTTCTTGCACCCCAAAGATTTTTTGACGACAAACTCTTAGACATTCTTGAGAAGTACTCCCCCATTTGGATTAATACCCACTTCAATCATCCTAACGAGATAACGGAGTATTCAGCGGAGGCAATAGACAGACTCCTCAGAAGGGGAATTCCCGTTAATAACCAAGCGGTTCTTCTAAAGGGCGTAAACGACGACCCAGAGGTGATGCTCAAACTTCACAGAGAGCTTCTAAAGATAAAGGTAAAGCCTCAGTATCTCTTTCACTGCGACCCAGTAAAGGGAGCGATTCACTTTAGGACTACCGTAGACAAAGGATTAGAAATAATGCGGTACTTAAGGGGAAGACTGAGCGGATTTGGCATACCTACTTATGCTATAGACCTTCCCGGGGGAAAGGGAAAAGTTCCACTGCTTCCAAACTACATAAAAAAGAGAGAAGGAAATAAGTTTTGGTTTGAAAGTTTTACTGGAGAAGTTGTAGAGTATGAAATTACGGAGTTATGAGAAGCGAAGAAAGAATTAATAAGTGGAAGGAAAGGATTGAGGAAAGGCTTGAGGAGCTTCTAAACCTTCAGGGACCTCAAAAGCTCGTAGAAGCTATGAGGTATTATCCTCTTCAAAAAGGAAAGAGAATTAGGCCCCTTTTTACCGTTGCGGTTGCAAGTGCTTTAGAAGGAGAAGAAGAGGACGCAATTACGGTGGGAGTAGCTATAGAGCTAATACACAACTACTCCCTTATTCACGACGACCTTCCCTCTATGGACAACGATACCTTAAGAAGGGGGTTACCTACGTGTCATGTGAAGTTTGGTGAGGCTGTAGCGCTACTTGCAGGAGATGCACTTCTCACTTACGCCTTTGAGATTCTTTCAAGCCAAGAGAACTTTAAAACCTTAGAGCCAGAGCGAATACTAAGGATTTCAAAAATAGTAGCCCAAAAGGCTGGTTTAAAGGGAATGGTAGGTGGGCAGGTGCTTGACATAGAAAAACATAAGGATTTATACGAAGTGAGCTTAAAAAAGACGGGTGCCCTTTTTGAGGCGTGTTTTATGTGTGGTGGAGTTGTTGCGAAGCGCGAAGACAAGCTCAAAAGCCTTGAATCTCTTGGGAGAAAAGTTGGGCTGTTGTTCCAGATGGTTGACGACTACTTAGACAAAGACGGCTTTTACGAGGTCTTTGGAGAAGAAAGACTTCGTAATGAAATAGAGAGGCTTTACAAAGAAACGCGAGAAAGTGTAAAGGAAAGCTTGGGAAGTAGCGAGGAGGTAGAGTTTCTTGTAAATCTTATATACAACCGCATTAACGCACGATAAGTTCGCCAATCTTGAATATTGGTAGGTATAGCGCTACGAGGATAAGCCCTATGATTCCTCCAAGAACGACTATGAGCATGGGCTCTATGAGGGATATTAAACCCTCTATGAGTCTGTCTACTTCCTCTTCGTAGAAGTTGGCTATAGAGTTTAGCATTTCGTCAATTCGTCCCGTTTCCTCTCCAACCTTTACCATAGCGATAATCATGTTTGGAAACTTCTTGGTCCTTCTCAAAGACGACCACAGGGTTTTACCTTCTAAAACGTCCCTCTTCGCTTGGTTTATTGCCTTTTCTATCGGTATCATGCCAACGACTTTTGCGGAAATCTCTAAGGCTCTTTCTATGGGAACGCCAGAGGAGAAAAGCGTAGCTATAGTTCTTCCAAATCTCGCCATTGCACTCTTTTCAAATATTTCTCCAAACTTAGGAATTCTTAAGAGTATTCCCTGAATAAACTCTTTGAAGTTGTAATTTTTTCTGTAAAGGTAGAGAAAAACGATTGCGGATAAGAGAAATACGCCGAATATTGTCAAGAAGTTCTCGCGCAACACATTTGAAGCTTTTATTAACATTTGAGTGGGCAAGGGCAGTTCTCCACCAAAGGACTTGTATATACTTTCAAACTGAGGCACGATAAAGGTAAGAATGCCACCAACGATAATAGTAGCGATAATCAAAACGAAGGTAGGATAAAAGGAAGCACTTTTAACCTTTCCCTTTATAAATGCGAGTTTTTCGTAGTAATCCGCAGCCCTTCTGAGGACTAAGTCTAACTCTCCAGCTTCTTCACCAACTTCTACGAGATTTATGATAAATTCAGGAAAAATGTTGCTGTGTCTTCTCAAGGCAGCGGTAAGGGAGCTTCCTTCTTCAACTAACTTTGCAACTTCAACAAGAGCATTCCTTAGTTTTTTATTACCCACCTGCTCGGAAAGAAGCCTTAAGGCTTCTACGATACCCACGCCCGCATCTACCAAAACGGAAAGCTGTCTACAAAGCAAAGACCAATCTCTATCCGATACCCCGCTAAAAGGTAAAGGAAGCTCTATCTTTATATCTTTTTTCTCTTTTTCTTTTACCTCTTCTACTCTTATAATGACGAGATTTTCTTTGCTAAGGTAATTAGCTAAACTCTGTAGGGAAGGAAATTCCCTTTCTCCCTCTACGATTCTGCCGTCTTGTGTTAAAGCTCTATACCTATACCTCGGCATCACCCACTAGAGGAGATTTTATCATTCTTTCAAGCTCTCTTGGGTCTGGAGAGGCCTCAAGAGCGTCTTCCAAGGTAATGAGACCTTGTTTGTAGAGTTTGTATAGGCTTTGGTTCATCGTCTGCATACCCGTTTCCAACCGGCCGCTTTGCATCATTGAGTAAATCTGTTGAAGCTTGTTTTCCCTTATAAGGTTTCTAATAGCGGTGTTGGGAATGAGGAGTTCGTAAGCAAGAACCCTTCCCCCTCCTATCTTTGGTAAAAGTCTTTGGGATATTACAGCTTGTAAAGAGAAAGAGAGTTGGATTCTTATCTGCTCCTGCTTTTCCGCAGGAAACATGTCTACTATTCTCGTGATAGTGGATATGGCAGTATTGGTGTGGAGCGTAGCAAAAACCAAGTGACCTGTTTCTGCTGCCCTTAATGCAGTCTCTATAGTTTCTAAGTCTCTCATTTCACCGACGAGTATAACGTCTGGGTCCTCTCTGAGGGCAGCTCTTAATGCGGAGTAAAAATCAGGAACGTCCTGTCCAACTTCCCTCTGATTAACGATAGACTTCTTGTGTTGGAATACGTATTCTATTGGGTCTTCTATTGTAACTATGTGATAGGGCATGTTTTCGTTTATGTAATCAATCATAGATGCTAAGGTCGTTGATTTACCAGAACCAGTTGGTCCCGTAACGAGAATTAATCCCATTTTTTTGTGACACAGCTCGTATATACGCTCGGGCAGTCCCAGTTCGGAAGCTTTGGGAATTCTAGCGGGAAGTCTTCTTATGGCCATAGCTACCGTATTTCTTTGGTAAAAAACGTTAGCTCTAAACCTTCCTAATTCTCTAATTCCAAAAGAGAAGTCCACTTGCCCTTCTTCTTCCAGTTTTTGTCTGTTTTTTTCTGACATAACGGAGTAAGCTAACCTTTGAGTGTCTTCAGGTTTCAATTTTGGAAATTCCGTAAGAGGCCGAATGTGTCCATCCACCCTTACGCAGGGATGGGCTCCGGTAGTAATGTGTATGTCGCTTGCGTTTAATTCCAAAGCTCTCTTAATTATGTCTATAAGCCTTAGCTCAGAAGTTTGTATTACGCCTTCCACCATCCCTCTTATACCTTTATAATATACTAAACTGTGAAAGTCTTGGTAGTAGGAAACGGAGGAAGGGAACACGCAATAGCGTGGAAGATTAAGCAAAGCCCTTTAGTAAGTGAGCTATTCGTAGCTAAGGGTAATGCGGGTATATGGGAAATAGCAAAAAGAGTTGACATTTCTCCTACTGACGTGAAAGCCTTAGCGGATTTTGCTCAAAAAGAGGGTATAGACTTTACCGTCGTGGGTCCAGAGGCTCCCCTCGTTGAGGGAATAGTTGACGAGTTTGAAAGTAGAGGGCTAAGAATTTTTGGTCCAAATAAGGAAGCGGCTAAGCTTGAGGGGAGTAAGGCTTTTGCTAAAAGATTTATGGAAAAGTACGGTATTCCCACCGCAAGGTATAAAACTTTTACCGACTTTGAAGAGGCTAAAAAATACGTTGAAAAAGTTGGGGCTCCAATCGTCGTAAAGGCGGACGGGCTTGCAGCGGGAAAGGGAGCGGTAGTTTGTCAAAGCGTGGAAGAGGCCATAAGCACCTTAGACAAGTTTATGAATAAGAAACTCTTTGGAAAGGCTTCAGAAAGGGTCGTAATAGAAGAGTTCTTGGAAGGGGAAGAAGCTTCCTACATAGTGATGATAAACGGAGACAAATACGTTCCCCTGCCAACTTCTCAGGACCACAAGCGCCTGCTTGACGGAGATAAGGGGCCAAACACTGGTGGAATGGGAGCTTACTCTCCCACGCCGGTTATAACTCCCGAAGTTGAACGGCGCATAAAAAAGGAAATAGTTGAAAGGGTAATTGAAGGACTTAAAAAGGAAGGGATATTCTACAGAGGATTTCTTTATGTGGGTTTGATGATAACGAGGGAAGGTCCAAAGGTTTTAGAGTTTAACGTTCGCCTAGGAGACCCCGAAGCTCAACCCATATTAATGCGTATAAAAAACGACTTTCTTCAAGTTCTATTAGATTTTTACGAGGGTAAAGAGGTAAAAATAGAAGAAGACGAAAGGTGGGCACTAAGCGTGGTTTTAGCCTCCCGGGGATATCCCGAGGAGCCTGAAAAGGGAAAGATAATCCACGGCCTTGAATTAGTTAAAAAGTTAGAGGACGTGGTAGTCTTTCACGCGGGAACGGATAAAGAGGGAGAGTTTTTCGTTACCTCAGGTGGAAGAGTTTTAAACGTTTGTGCTTACGGAAACACCCTAAGGGAAGCAAAAGAAAGAGTTTACAACGCTATTAGGTACGTATGCTTTGAAGGAATGCATTACAGAAAGGACATAGGAGACAAAGCCTTTAAGTATCTAAGTGGTTGATAACTCTCTTTTGGTAAATGTCAACGACTACAACGAGCGTGGATAATATTAAGGGACCCAAAAATACGCCTACAAATCCAAACTGAATCAATCCCCCTATGGTAGCGAAAAACAGAGCTATGTAAGGTAGTTTTATTCCCTGTTTCATAACGAGTGGTCTAACTAAGTTGTCCATAGTTGATATAATTAGCGTTCCCCAAATCAGTAGAATAATACCTTCCTTTATACCCTTTGAAAGGAAAAGGTAGATGTCTAACGGAACCCATACGAAAGCTGCTCCAAAAGGGGGAATAAAGGATGCGAAGAAAGTAAGAATGCTCCATATTAGGGCAAACTCTACGCCTGCAAGAGTGTAGCCTATAAAACCTACAATGGCTTGAGCGATTGCTGTTCCAACAGTTCCGTATATAACCGCAAGAACTGTTTTATACATAGTTTCAAAAATCGCTTCTTTATCTTCGTCCTTCAAAGGTATTAGTTTTTTAATCTCTTTTAGGAAAATCTTCCCGTCTCTTAAGATGAAAAACAGCGTAAGAAGTAAGACAAAGGCACTGAAAACAGCTTTGACCGTAATGAAAATGGAGTTTTTTAGGTTGTCGCCTATGAAAGTTAAGACCCTATTGACTACATCAACAAGGGTTTGCTTGAGCTCCGGAGTTTGTAAGTAATTTAATAAAGGTAAAATTTTCTCCATTTTATCTCTCAAAATAGGAATCTCGTTTAGACTACGAATTATGTCTTCGTATTTATGGGTTTGAATGAAGTCTATAACTTTCATTGAAAAGGCGATAAGCTGCTGGGTGGCGACTACGGCGATTAGGGATACGGGAATAACGAAGGTGAAAAAAACTATTACCACTACTGTTAATGCCGCGAGACTTTCGTTTTTAAGGGTTTTCCTAAAGAACTTATAAAGGGGTTGGGTGGCTATACTTAGGACTATGCCCCACAAAATAGGCTTTACAAAAGGCAAAAGAATGTATAAGAAAGAAAGAAGTAGAAAAAGAAAAAGAGTTATGTAAACGAAGAAAGAAAACTTACTCACTTCTTACTATATTTTACCCTCTCTGTTTTATGTACTTTTCCCAATTTTCTGGGTTGAAGGGGGATACCTCCCTTAGCCAGTTAATGACTTTGGGAAACTCCTCAAGTATGTAGTCTACGTCCTCTTCGGTGTTTTCCCTTCCAAAGGAAAAGACTACCGAACCGTTAGAAACCTCTTTGGGAATACCTATTGCGGTAAGAACGTGAGACTGTTTAAGAGCGAGCGATACGCAAGCGGAACCGGATGCGGTCTCTATTCCCATAAGGTCAAGCCTGAGAAGCATAGCTTCTCCTTCTACGAAGTGAACGATTAGAGATAGGTGATGGGGAAGTCTCTGGGTAGGATGGCCTGTAAACTCTATGTAATCTACTTTTTCTTCAAGTCCCTTTCTTAGCTTGTCTCTGTAGTAAGACAGTCTCTTCATTCTGTCTTCAAGCTCTTTCATGGCAAGCTCTGCAGCAGCACCAAATCCCACTATACCCGGAACGTTTTCTGTTCCAGCTCTTACTCCCCTTTCTTGGGTTCCACCTTCTATAAGGGGCTTTACCCTTACTCCCTTTCTCGTCCAGAGGGCTCCTACGCCTTTTGGTCCGTACATAAGGTGAGCGGTAAAGGAGGCTGCATCTACTCCCCAATCTTGAACGTCAACCGGATAGTGTCCAAGAGTAGGTGCTGCGTCCGTATGGAATATGACCTTTGGGTTCTTTTCTTTGGCCGCTTTTACCAGTTCTTTTATGTTTTGAATGGTTCCTATTTCTCTGTTAGAGTGACCTATTGATACGAGAACGGTATCTTCTCTTACCGCTTCTCTTACCTGCTCTGGGTCTATAAGTCCGTATTTATCGGGTTTAAGGTAAGTAACTTCCCATCCTTCTCTTTCTAAGGTCTTACAGGGATGAAGTATTGAGTGATGCTCTATTTCTGTAGTAACTATGTGCCTTCCCCTCTTTGCGTAAGCTTGGGCTATACCCTTTATTGCAAGGTTATTAGCCTCTATTGCTCCAGAGGTAAATATTATCTCTTCGGGAACATTAGCATTTATGAGCTTTGCTACTTGCTCTCTTGCCCTTTCAATAGCCTTTTTTGCCTCTTGCCCAAAGCTGTGCAGGGAGGTGGGATTACCAAACACTTCCCTAAAGTAGGGCATCATAGCTTCTAAAACTTCTTCAGCAATGGGGGTCGTAGCTATGTGGTCTACATAAACTACCCTTTTTCCCGCCTTCGTTCTAAACATACTTTTACCTCCTTGCAATAAATTTATTGCACAACTTGACTCAAAACTTTAGCAATGCTCATAAAAGCTTTAGCGACTTCGCTGTCTGGATGGGATATAACTATTGGCTCTCCTTTGTCGGATTTTTCCGCAACTTCTGGGTCTATCGGTATAGAACCAAGAATTTTTAGCCCGTAGGTATTTGCAAACTCAACTACCCTTCCTTTACCAAATATGTAATACTTTTGCTTATCACTTGGACATACAAAGTAAGCCATGTTTTCTATAACGCCGAGTATAGGAATGTTTACTTCCCTAAACATTGAGACCGCTTTCTTTACGTCCGCAAGAGCTACGTCTTGGGGCGTAGTGACTACAACCGCTCCCGTAAGATGGACATTTTGGGCAAGGGTTATTTGAACGTCTCCCGTTCCCGGAGGAAGGTCCATCACCAGAAAGTCAAGCTCTCCCCAATCGGTACTAAATAGAAATTCCGTTAGCGCCTTCATTAGCATAGGACCACGCCAAATGATAGGAGTGTCCTCTGAAGGGAGCATAAGTCCTATAGAAAGAATCTTTAATCCGTACTTTTCTATGGGAACCAATCTGTTCATTTTGTCAACGGTTACCCGCTCACCTTTTAATCCAAGAAGGGTTGGAACGCTCGGACCATAAACGTCAGCATCCAAAAGCCCAACCTTGTAGCCAAGCTTGGAAAGGGCTACCGCTAAGTTTGCTGCAACGGTAGACTTGCCAACCCCTCCCTTTCCGCTACCTACCGCTATTATGTGCTTAATTCCGGGAACCTTTTTACGGGTAAACATAGGCTGAGTCATTACGGGAGCCTGGTGAGCTCCCCGGGGTGGATGTTGTTGGGTTTGCATGGTCTGACTTTTAACGAACTTTATGTCCACCTTCTCAATGTCTGGAAGATTAGCCAAAACACTTATAGTTTTAGCTCTTAAAACGTCTTCAAGTCCATCTTTTGGAAGCTCCATAACTATGGTAAGGGTGTTTCCTACCATCTTTATGTCTCTGACAAGTTGGGCAAGATTTTGGTTTAGGCCTAAGTCCCGTAGGTCTTCGGACTTAAGTGCGTCTATTATCTCTTTCACAGCCATGGATTTATACCTCCTTCTCCGAATATCACTTTTTATAAAATATCTTCAATGAGATGTATCAACGCAAAAAATTTAGGTTGTTAATACTAATTTTGACTTAAAAGAAATAGAGAATATTAAAATATAAAATGGAGGTGAAGCATGATGAAGAAAACATTAATCTTTGCTATAACGGGAGCCCTTTTTTCGGTAGGCTGGGCAACGAAAACGGAAGACCCTTGTAAAGACCCTAACGCAATACTTTCTAATCAGCTTATACAAAAGTGTTTCTTTAGAGAAGCTAAGGGACAAGCTGCTACGGATACTGGAACCCAAGCTCCTGCAGTTAGTGTAGAAGGGCTTAGAAGCGACATTGAAAGGTTGAACCAAAGAGTATCTGCAATTGAAGCCAAAGTAGACCAACTAAAGAAAGAACACGAAGAACTCAAGTCCGAAATTTACCAACTGAAGGGCACTTCTAAAGGTAAGGAACAAGTTAGAGTTTACTTTGCAAGGGATAGGTTCACTCTCAGCACAGATGCAAAAAGAGCCCTTGACGAGCTCATAAACTCCCTTAGGGACAAAGACATTAAGAGAGTAATAGTCATTGGCTATGCGAGCAAGCCGGGAACGAGGGGCTACAACCTTGAGCTGTCTATGAAGAGGGCTCAAGTAGTTGGAGCATACCTCGTGAAGAACGGAATACCCGTTGAAAAGATAAGAATAGCTGCCTACGGAGAGGAGCTTGCTGGTCTCTTAGGAAAGGCCGAACCTGAACAAAGGGCTGTAGACGTAATCGTTTTCTATTAAGCTCTTTCCCCTTCCCCTTTTAATCTTTTTACGACTTCCTCAAGTTTATCTGAAGGTCTTTCGCAGGAGTAATTCCTGCACAAGTAATACAGCTCCTTTTCCCCTTCGGGAATAGAGGCTATAAATTCTGAAACTTTTGCTATTTCGGGAGTTTTCAAAGCTACGAGCAGGTCCGGAAAATACTCCTTATAAATTTCGTGAAGTTTTCCTTTGTCTTTTAAATTCACCGCAACGAGCTCTTTCGTTCCGTTTATCACTAAGTCAAAGGCTATTAGGGAAAAGGTGTGTGCTGAAGGGAAGTTTGATATTTCCCAAGAGAAGGCCTGAAGGGTTTTAATTCCGTAATCTTCTAATTCTTTGTATCCGAGAACTCTTCCAAGTCTTATTAGGTTGTAGGCACAGACCGAGTTCCCCGAAGGTGTAGCCCCGTCGTAAACCTCCTTTTTTCTAACCGGAATTTCCGTAAAGAAGTCGGGAGTGTGGAAAAATCCTCCGTTTTCCTCATCCCAAAAGTGTTTTATCTGAAGCTCTTGGAGTCTTATCGCTTCCTTGAGATACCTTTCCTCAAAGGTAGCTTCGTACAGTTCCAATAGTCCCCATATGAGATATGCATAATCTTCTAAGAATCCGGGGAACTTCGCTTCTCCCTCTATGTACCTGTGAAGTAAGTATCCCCTTTCGTCAACCATTTTGTTTAGAACGAAATCCGCAGCTCCTTTAGCCCTTTCTATAAACTTTCTCTCTCCAAGGCTTCTTCCTGCGTAAGAAAGTCCAGCTATTACAAGCCCGTTCCAATCGGTTAGTATCTTTTCGTCTCTCAAAGGTTTTACCCTTTTTTCCCGCGCTTCAAAGAGCTTCTTTCTTATTTTCTCCAGTCTACTTAGCAGTTCTTCAGTACTCATTCCAAGCTCTTTTGCTACCTCCTCGTAAGTTCTTCCTACGTATAAAATGTTCCTTCCCACCCTTCTTTTAGTGGCTTCTTCTAAGTAATTTCCCTCCTCCCGAAGGTTGAAAACTCGCTTAGCCAAATTTAGTTCCTCTTCCTCTAAGACTTCTTTAAGCTCCTGAAGGCTCCAGGTGTAAAACTTTCCCTCTTCTCCTTCGCTGTCTGCGTCCCACGCGGAATAAAAGGCTCCTTCTGGGGAAAGCATGTCTCTTTCTAAGAACTCACAAATCTCGTAAACGGTTCTTCTAAAAAGGTCTTTTTTGAGAAGTTGATAGCCTTCTGTGTAGGCTATTAAAAGCAGTGCTTGGTCGTAGAGCATTTTTTCAAAGTGGGGAAGTAGCCACTCTTTGTCCGTAGAATACCTGTGAAAACCAAAGCCAACTTGGTCGTATATCCCTCCCATCCTCATCATAGTAAGGGTTTTGTCTATCATCTTGAGAGCTTGTTCCCTTTTATACCTGTAGTAATACCTTCCCAAAAAGCTCAGGTTGTGGGGAATTGGGAACTTTGGAGCCTTTCCAAAACCTCCAAAGTGCTCGTCGTAGGAAAGAAAGAGCTCAGAAAATGCTCTGTGGAGTACTTCCTCTCCTAAGCTCCCCTCTGCCTTTTCTTTTACCGCTTCCTGAAAGGCTTTTACGAGATATTTAGCGGTGTTTAAAACTCTCTCTCTGTCCTTTTTCCAGAGCTCTTTAATCGTAAGGAGTATGTCTTTTAGTCCGGGTCTTCCAAAATAACTCTCTTTTGGAAAGTAAGTTCCTGTAAAGAAGGGCTCTTTATCGGGGGTCATTATTATGGTAAGGGGCCAGCCCCCGCTTCCCGTCATAGCCTGACAAACGCTCATGTAAAAAGCGTCAATGTCCGGCCTTTCTTCTCTGTCTACTTTTATAGGAACAAAGTATCTATTTAAAATCTCCGCAATTTCTTCGTCTTCAAAGCTCTCCTTTTCCATAACGTGACACCAGTGGCAGGTAGAGTAACCTATGGAAAGGAATATGGGTTTGTCTTCCCTTTTTGCCTTCTCAAAGGCTTCCTCGCTCCAGGGATACCAATCAACGGGATTATAAGCGTGTTGCCTTAAGTAGGGACTCTTCTCGTTTATAAGCCTGTTTGGTTTCCTTCCTTTCTGCATAGAGTTTGAGTATAAAAGTAAAAAAAGCTTTTTCTATGCAAAAGCTCATTTTTTAGCTGTTTCTGGTAAAGTTTCTTTATTCTGAAGGCAGAATCTCTTTATGGGAAAGACTCCAACCTCTACGTAGGTCTGCCCTAAAATCTCGTAATTTTTAAAATCTATGTTTTCTCTAAAAGAAACCAAATCAATCTGAACTACGGGTTTGCCTAAGGACACACTCGTAGCCTTTCCTATGTCACACTCCTTATTGTTTTGCTCATTAATGTTTAACTCAGCACATAGGGAAACATTTTGGACTATTATGCCACTGGGATTTTGAAAAGCTTTCACGAACTCCTGGATAACAGTTTTGTTGTAGTTTTTCAAATATTCTACAAACTTTTGTTCGTACTCTATTTCGTTTATTTTGTTTCTCAGAGCTCTTATTTCTGCAATAACTCTATCCTTCTCACTTCTTGCCGCGGCTATTTGCTCGTTTAGCTCGTTTATTTTTTGCTTCATGAACAAGCTTACGAGTGCCAAAAGAACAAGGATTGCTAAGGAGAGTAAGAAAATAACTGGGTATAAGTTTTCAGTAGAAAATTCTTTAAGCGTAGAAAGGTCTAAGGACCTTAAGCTTTCTAAGAGACTCTTTTTTCTGTTTAGGTTTATCCTTATGAACTCCTTCCTTTGCTGTCTCATCTTTCCTCAAGACCCCTTAAACATAAAGTATACGGAATAAAGAAAGAAGCTTTCAAGTTTTCTGGCTCTAAAAAGCTCATTATAGGAAGATTCGTCATAAGAGCGTCAAGCAAGTCTTTATCCTCAATCGCTTTACCCGCAAGGTATATAGCAGTAATCTCGTTAACCGTAAGTATGTTTCTAACCTCAATTATCAAGTCTTGAAGTATTAACTCGTCTCTCGTTTCTAAGTAATCTTTCATCGTAAAGTACAAAACATTGTATGCCACACTCGTCCCCATGTAGTGAACCAATACGCTCTCGTGATAGTCTATGTAAAGTATCGTAAAGGGTTTTCTTAGGTTAAGCTCAAGTCCGCCGTTTACTATGGCGGTAACTTCAAAATCTACTATTCCAAGCTTTAGACCTGCTTTCTCTACAATCTCGCGCAGCTTGTCGTAAACGGCCTTTCTTACAATTGCAAGCGCTACAATTCTATAATTTCCGTCTTCGCTATTCCACACAAAGTAATCCGCTACGCTCTCTTCCTTTAGGTTTTCTTTCTCCACTTGAACGAAAGCTCTTATAGCTTCTTGTAGGTCTTTCTTAGGTAAGTTGGCAGGATACCTTTGTAACTTGAGTATTCCGTTTTTAGCGGTAATGCAAGTGTGCGCAATTTTACCTTTCAGGTTATACTGCTCGACGTATCGCTTCAAAATGGCTAATTTTTCTTCCTCGTTTTTTCCTTCCCATATGTACTCTACAGGCTGAAAAGTGGGCTTTCCGTCGCTATTTATTTCCAAAATCCGCAGTAGTTCCGGAGTCAAGTAAACAGAAAGAGCGGTTTTACCCCCCCTTCCTATGGGGACTTTCGGAAGACTTATGTTTATATTCCTTATTTTTTCTAAGAGTTTCATCCCTTAATAACCCCCAACTTTTTCTCCATCTCAACTACCGCAAGCATAGTCTTTAGGACTGAGTCAGGATTTAGGGATATGCTGTCAATTCCCTGTTCAACGAGAAACTGGGCAAACTCTGGAAAGTCCGAAGGTGCTTGTCCGCATATACCTACCTTCTTTCCGTATTCCTTTGCGGTTCTTATTAGCTGAGCCACTAATCTCTTTACCGCTTCGTTTCTCTCGTCATAAAGCGGGGCTACGAATTCCGAGTCTCTGTCTATTCCCAAGGTGAGCTGAGTAAGGTCGTTAGAACCTATAGAAAATCCGTCAAATATCTGTGCAAACTCGTCCGCAAGTAAGACGTTGCTTGGAAGCTCAGCCATAACGTAAACCTCTAAGCCGTTTTCTCCCCTTCTTAGTCCAAACTCTTCCATAACCTCTAAAACTTTCTTTCCTTCTTCTGGGGTTCTACAAAATGGTATCATAACCTTCGTATTTGTCAATCCCATTTTGTTTCTAACCCTCAAGATAGCCTTGCATTCCATTCCGAAGGCTTCTTTGAATGTGTCTGAGTAGTAGCGGGAAGCTCCCCTCCATCCGAGCATGGGGTTTTCCTCTTCAGGTTCAAAGAGAATTCCACCTATTAAGTTTGCGTATTCGTTGGACTTAAAGTCCGAAAATCTCACTATAACTGGGTTTGGATAAAAAGCTGCGGCAATCTTCGCTATACCGTAGGAGAGTTTCTTTACGTAATAGGTAACCTTGTCCTCGTATCCAAAGGTTAGGTTTTCTATGTCCTCTACTATTTTTTTAAGGTTTACCCTAACTTCGTCTTTACCTTTGGCAAGCTTTGGCTTTAGCCTTTCGTTTGCGTAGTGGTATATAAACCTAAACTGGGTATAACCCTTTTCGTCTATAAGGTTTTCCCTTTTTAGCTTCTCGTAAAGCTCTTTTATGTCTTCGTAGTGTATGAGGGCAAGGGGGTGTATTCTTATGTAGTTAGCTATTATGAACTCTTCCCTTGCAAGGCCAACCCCGTCGTTTGGAATTGAAGCGTACATAAAGGCAGTTGCAGGATTTCCTATGTTCATCATTATCTTCGTTTTGGGTCTTGGTATGTTTTCAAGGTTTATGTTCTCAACTTCGTAGTCAATCTTTCCTTCGTAAACGTATCCAGTCTCACCCTCCGCACAGGATACGGTTATTTCTTGTCCCGTTTTTATTTTTTCTGTAGCGTTTCCCGTTCCAACTATTGCGGGAATGCCGAGCTCCCTTGCAACTATAGCGGCGTGAGAAGTCCTTCCTCCCCTGTTTGTAACTATAGCTGCAGCCTTCTTCATTACGGGTTCCCAGTCTGGGTCTGTTATGTCCGTAACGAGAATCTCACCCTCTTGGAACTGTTCAGCCTCCTTTAGGTCAAAGAGAACCCTTGCCCTTCCCGTAGCTATCTTGTCCCCTACCGCTATTCCTCTTACGAGAACCCTTTTTCTTCTCTCCTCTTCTGGCGTATTTATTTTGTAAACCTTTATAACATTACCTTCCTTTCTGGAATGAACGGTTTCGGGTCTTGCTTGGACCACGAAGAGCTCGTTTAATAATCCGTCCTTAGCCCACTCTATGTCCATCGGCATCCACTTTCCTTTTTTCTGAGAGTAGTGGTTCTCTATAAGGATTCCCCAGCGGGCGAGCTTAAGGATTTCTTCGTCCGTAAGGGCAAACTTCTTTTGCTCCTCCTTTGGAACGTTGACTATCTTTACCCGCTCGTCTTCCGCACCGTAAACCATCTTTCTGTCTTTTCTTCCGAGCTTCTTTTCTATAATTGCGGAATAACCTTGTAAAAGAGTGGGTTTAAAGACTATGTACTCGTCAGGGGTTACCTCTCCCCTAACGAGGAGCTCCCCAAGTCCGTAGGCTGCGTTTATGACTATTACGTCCTTAAATCCCGTTTCGGTGTCTAAGGTGAACATAACTCCGCTCGCACCAAGGTCGGAACGAACCATCTTCTGAACGCCTACCGCAAGCCCTACCTTAAAGTGGTCAAACCCAAACTTCTCCCTGTAGACTATAGCCCTGTCGGTAAAAAGTGAAGCAAAGCAGTTTTTAATAGCTACGAGGAGATTCTCCGCTCCTACGACGTTTAGGTAGGTTTCTTGTTGGCCTGCAAAGGAAGCCTCGGGCAGGTCTTCCGCGGTTGCAGAGGAGCGAACCGCAACGTCAACCGCATGGGTATTGTACATTTCTGAAAGCTTCTGATAATACTCCTTTATCTGGGCTTCTAAGTCAGGGGGAAAGTCCCCTCCCTTTATCAGTTCCCTTATCTCGTGTCCCCTTCTTTGCAAGTCTCTAATGTCGTCTACATTTAGCCCCTCAAGAATCTTCCTAATCTCTTCCCTTAGGTTGTTGTACTCAATAAAGTAATAATACGCATTAGAGGTAACGACGTATCCGTAAGGAACTTTAACCCCAAGGGGAGTAAGGTTTCTTATCATCTCCCCAAGGGATGCGTTCTTTCCACCAGCTATAGGAATGTCTTCTATGGTTACCTCGTCCAACCACAGAACTAAGGCTTTCGCCTTATCCTGAGACATCACTACCCTCCTTTATAACTATTTCATTAAAATCTCCAAAAATCCTAAATAGGTCTTCAATTCTCTTAAGAAGCGAAAGGCGATTTCTCATTATATCCTCTTCCTTAACCATAACCATAACTTTGTCAAAGAACTTATCCACGTATTCTTTGAGCTCTAAAAGCTCAAGGGGGTCTTTTAGTTGTCTCTTTTCAAGCTCTTTTAGCTTTTCGTAGAGCTCTTTTTCTTCTGGAGCTTTTAGTAGTTCTTCCCTTACCTCTCTTTCTTCCCATCCCTTTGGGATAATTCTTGAAACCCTCTTTCCAACCTCAACGAGTTTCTGAAAGCTTTCGCTCTTTGAAGCCTCGTAAAGGGTTCTAACTTTCGTAATCACTTTATAAGGCTCAAAGGGAGAGTAAACCTTTAGGACGCTTCTTACTATGTCTATAGGATAAGTCTCTAAATAACTTATAAGCCTTTGCCTTAGAAACTCCTCAAGTTTTTCAAAGTGTTCAAACTCTCCGTATATTTCCTTAAATTCCCTTAAGTCAAGGTCTATTCCTTTTTCGTCAAGGATTTTAAATATTCCAAAGGCACTTCTTCTGAGTCCGTAGGGGTCTGAGCTACCCTTTGGAATCTCACCCGCTTTAAAGAAGGAGTAGAGATTGTCTATCTTATCACTCAAAGAAAGAATTATTCCCGTAAGGGTTTCTGGCACTCTGTCTTCTAAGCCCTTTGGCATGTACTGTTCCCACAAGGCTTTTGCTACCTCTTCGTCGTATCCCTGTTTTAAGGCATACACGTATCCCATGTAGCCCTGAAGCTCGTCAAGTTCCTTTACCATCTCGGTAAGAAGGTCTGCCTTGGATAGCTTTACTGCCGTTTTCACCTTTTCCCAGTCGCAAGAAAACCCTTTGCAAATCCTCTTTGCTATCTCTTCCATTCGCTCAACCTTTTCAAGCATAGTCCCTATCTTGGGGTGAAATAGAACCTCTTTAAGTCTTGGGACGAGACTCTCTAAGGGTTTTTTTAAGTCTTCGCTGTAGAAAAACAGGGCATCTTCTAAGCGAGCCCTCAAAACCCTCTCGTATCCCTTCTTTATCTTTTCGTTTACCCTGTTGTTGCTTATTCCAACGAAGTAGTTTATTAACTTCCCGTCCCTTTCAACGCAGAAAAATCTTTGATGGTGAGCTGCAACGGTGATTATTACGAGCTCCGGAAGGACTAAGTACTTTTCGTCAAAACTACCGAGCACCCCAAAGGGATACTCAACTAAATTGGTAACTTCCTCAAGTAAGCCCTCTGGATAAATAGGCCTTCCACCCACTTCCGAGGCGAGCCTTTCCACTTGGGAGCGAATAATCTCCTTTCTTTCCTCTATGTCAGGAATAACGAAGTTTTCTTTTAATGACTTTAAATACCCTTCGGGTGAAGAGACTTCAATTTCTTTAGAAGATAAAAATCTGTGTCCTTTCGTCTTGTTTGAAGAGAGAAGCTCACCAAAGCGAAGCTCTAAGACTTCTCCGTTGAAAAGCGCAAGAATCCAGCGAACGGGTCTTGAAAAGGTTAGACTTTTTGAAGAGGTCCAGCGCATTCTCTTGGGAAAGGGAATAGACAGAAGTATCTCTTCAAAGCTTTCCTGAAGCCTTTCTACGGGGGACTTTTCAAGAACCTTTCTCACTAAGGCTACGTACTCGGCTTTACCTTTTGGAAGAATCCTTACCTCTTCTAAGCTTGCGTTGTTCTTCTTAAGGAAACCTTCAAGGGCCTTCGTGGGCTTTCCTTCTTCGTCGTAAGCGGTGCTTTTTGGTGGGCCCCAGATTACTTCTTCTTTTTCTTTCCTTTCGTTTTCAAAGTCCTCAAATATTAGGGCGAGTCTTCTGGGCGTTCCGTAAGTAAAAACCCTTTTTGCCTTTAGGATTTCGTTAAACTTTTCCTTTAAATACTCAAGGGCTGGGGAAATAACGGAGGCGGGGAGTTCCTCTGTTCCTATCTCAATGAGTAAGTTGTTCATTTGCCCATAATTTTAGCACACTCAGAACTCTTCTTCTAACTCCTCTTCCGTAAAGGAGACTTTGGGTATAGCTTCCTTTATCTTCTCAAAAACCGTGTAAAAGTCGTCTTCTACAACCCTAACTCTTTTTCCGTAAACGAGCTGGAAGGCTTTAGTAATAATAGCTTCCTTGTGAAGGGCATTAGTAAGACCAAGCTCCTGATACTTTTCTTCCATTACCTCTCTCACATCCCTAAGAACGTTAGCTCTCTTCTCCCTTTCCCTTTCCGCTTCTTCTAAAGGCATCCTTAAAAACTCGTCAACCTTCTTTAGAACTCTTTCAAAGGCGTAAGCTGGGAACCTCTTTTCTCCGAACCTGTCCGTGATAAAACCAACGGTAAGGAAGTAGGGCTCCTCTACCATAGTCTCAAGCTCGTATTCTTCCATCTCTGGATTTTCGTTTCTATACTTCATAAAAATCTCGTAAGCCTGGTGAGCTTTGTCTTTTAGGTTTGGGGCTTTTTCAACGTTTAGGGAAATTATGTAGTCCTTCGTTTCGGGGGGAAGAATTATAGCGAGAATCTCAGAAAGGCCTAAGAGCTCTGCTGCCTTTAGCCTGTGCTGGCCGTTTATCACCTCGTAGTAGCCGTCTTCCGCTTCAACTACCAAAATAGGGTCTACAAAACCGACTTTTTCTATGCTTACCATCAGTTTCTTTACCAGACTTTCTGACATGTCCCTTTGTATGCTAGGAATCCTAATTTTACTTATTGGAAGCGAAGTTATCTTTATCTCGTAGCCCTTTAGGGGTTCCTTTAAACTATACATATTATTAATTTTATACCGATAAAGGGGGAGAGATACCGTGGAGCCAAAAGAGCTTTACGATTCTTATTCTAAGGGACTTACGCTCTTTGAAATCTATAAAAATTTAGTAGAAAAATACGGGGAAGAAAGGGCTACAAAAGAAACCCAAAGGATTTCCCGGGAACTTCTTGTAGAAGAAGCAAAAAGGGACAGGTACATCTTTGAAAAAATCTTCGTTCAAAAGTATAGGGATTATCACATTGAAAATAAAGACCTAATACTTTCACACATAGAGTGGATGATAAACTTCTTAAAAGACTTAGAATCCTTAAATACGAGGCCAAGTGTTGAGCTTTCCCATCATAGGTGTAGGCTTGGAAGGATATTAAAATATCGGAAGTTTAAAGACATTCTTCTTGACAGAAATGTTAGGATTCTTCACGAGAATCTTCACACCTTAGCAAAGGAGATATACGAGTCTTTGCAAAATAGAGATTACATAAGTGCGCTACTGAATTACGCGAAGTGCGTAAAAACCTCTCACAGCTTAATAAACTTACTCTCCATTGAGAACTTAAGACTCGTTCATAGGGTGAATTACGACCCCCTTACGGGACTCCTAAACAGGAGAAGACTCCTTAGAGTACTTTCAGACATAGTAGACCTTTCGGAATCAACGGGAAATCCCTTTGTCTTAGCGATTATTGACATAGATAACTTCAAGCAAATAAACGATACCTACGGCCACTTAGTTGGAGACTGCATACTAAAAGAAGTTGCTAACATAATGCGAAAGAGCTTTAGAAAGAGCGATTACCTGTTTAGATACGGCGGGGAAGAATTCCTCGTAATAATGCCTTCAACTACTTTGGAAGAAGGGCTAAAAGCCTTAGAAAGGTTTAGAAAAAATGTAGAAGAGCACGAGTTTTCTCTTGACGACCAAAGGTGTCCAAAGGTTACGGTAAGTATAGGTGTGTGTGGTTCTTTTGAAAAGCACGAAGACATTCAAGACTACATAGAGTGCGCTGACAAAAAGCTCTACGAAGCAAAGAGAAGTGGTAAGAATAAAGTAGTCTGGTGGCTTCCCGAAAAAGTCAGGACTCTATAATTTAAAACTTAGTATGAGTTTGAGTGCTCACGAGATTAGGGAGCTCTTTCTTAGCTTTTTTGAGAAAAAGGGACACACGAGGGTAAAGTCTGCCCCCTTGGTCCCCGAAAACGACCCAACGCTTCTCTTCGTAAATGCGGGAATGGTTCCCTTTAAAAACGTCTTCTTGGGATTAGAAAAAAGACCCTATAGGAGAGCAACCTCCTGTCAAAAGTGCCTGAGGGTTTCGGGAAAGCACAACGACCTTGAACAGGTAGGATACACCTCAAGACACCACACCTTCTTTGAGATGCTCGGAAACTTCTCCTTTGGGGATTACTTTAAGAAGGAAGCCATAGAGTTTGCTTGGGAGTTCGTCACAGAAGTTTTAAAACTTCCAAAAGAAAGGCTCTACGTTTCGGTTTACGAAGAGGACGAAGAGGCTTACAGGATTTGGAACGAACACATAGGCCTTTCTTCTGACAGAATCTGGAGGTTTGGAGAAGAAGACAACTTCTGGCAGATGGGGGATGTAGGTCCCTGCGGACCGTCTTCGGAGATTTACTTTGACAGGGGAAGCGAAGGAGAAGAAAGATACTTAGAGATATGGAACTTAGTTTTTATGCAGTACAACAGAGACGAAAAGGGCATCCTCACGCCCCTTCCCCATCCAAACATAGACACGGGAATGGGGCTTGAGCGTATAGCTTCCGTTCTGCAAGGAAAGAGCTCAAACTTTGAGATAGACATTATCTATCCCCTTATTCAGTTTGGTGAGGACATTTCGGGAAAGAGATACGGAGAAAAGTTTGAAACGGACGTAGCCCTCAGGGTTATAGCGGACCACCTAAGGGCTATAACCTTTGCCATCTCGGACGGGGTAATCCCCTCAAACGAGGGAAGGGGATACGTAATAAGGAGAATCCTTAGAAGGGCTATGCGCTTTGGATACAAGCTTGGGATTGAGGAGCCCTTCCTCTACAAGGGAGTTGACCTCGTAGTGGAGATAATGAAACAGCCCTATCCCGAGCTTGAGCTTTCAAGGGAGTTCGTAAAGGGAATAGTGAAGGGAGAAGAGGAGAGGTTCATAAATACGCTAAAAGCGGGAATGGAATACATACAGGAAGTTGTAGAAAACGCTCTAAGGGAGGGGAGAGACACCCTTACGGGTAAGGAGGTATTTACCGCTTACGACACTTACGGATTTCCCCTTGACCTTATAGAGGAAGTAGCAAAAGAAAGAGGGCTAAGGATAGACCTGCAAGGATTTCAGTGTGAGCTTGAACAGCAGAGGGAAAGGGCACGAAAGCACTTCAAGATAGAAGCAAAGAAGATAAAGCCCGTTTACTTAACTCTAAAAGAACTAGGAAGGACTTCCTCTTTTGTAGGCTACGAATTGCTTGAGTGTGAAAGCGAGGTTATTGGAATAATTAAAGGAGAGGAGCTCTCTTCGGAACTAAAGGAAGGTGAAGAGGGAGAGATAGTTCTAAGGGAGACGCCCTTTTATCCTGAGGGAGGAGGACAAATTGGAGACAGCGGAATAATAGAGAGTGATAAGGCTCTCTTTAGGGTTGAAGATACCCAAAGACCTACCGAAGGCATTATCGTCCATAAAGGAAAGCTCCTTAGGGGAACTCTCAAGGTTGGTGACATAGTCCACGCAAGGGTAGATAAAGAAAGAAGACAGGACATAATGAGAAACCACACCGCTACCCACCTGCTTCACGCAGCTCTCAGAAATCTCCTTGGGGAACACGTAAGACAGGCAGGCTCACTGGTTGCGGACAAATACTTAAGGTTTGACTTCACTCACTTCTCCGCGCTTTCGGAAGAAGAGCTTCAAAGAATCGAGGAGCTCGTAAACGAAAAGATTAGGGAAAACCTGCCGGTAAGCGTAGTGGAGATGGCTTACCAAGAGGCTCTAAAAACGGGAGCAATAGCCATATTTGAGGAAAAGTATGGAGAGAGGGTTAGAGTTATTTCTTGTGGAGATTTTTCAAAAGAACTCTGCGGTGGAACCCACGTTTCCGCTACGGGAGACATAGGATACTTCAAGATTATTTCCGAAAGCTCGGTAGGGGCAGGGGTTAGAAGGATAGTAGCCCAAACGGGAAGATGGGCCGTAAAGACCGCCTTTGAAGAACACGCTACGATTAAGAAGCTCTCAAGCTCCTTAGGTGTGAAAGAGGAGGAGCTCCTTAAGAAGACCGAAGAGCTAAAAGAGGAGCTAAAGGAAAAGGAAAAGGAGATACAGAGGCTAAGGCAAGAAATCCTGAAGCTAAAGCTCAAAGAAACGATAAAAACCGAGTCCGTTGGGGAGTTTCAACTCCATTACGGAGTCTTTGAAGATTTAGAACCAGAAGAGCTGAGAAACCTTTCTGACATTCTTAGACAGAAAACGGGCAAGGATGTGGTCTTCGTAGCTTCAAGGAAAGGGGACAAGATAAACTTCGTTCTTGCCCTTTCAAAGCCCTTAGCGGAAAGCCTAAAGGCTAACGAGCTCATAAGAGAAGTAGGAAAGGTCCTTAAGGGCGGAGGAGGAGGAAGGCCGGACCTTGCCCAAGGGGGTGGAAACGCCCCTGAAAAGTTTGAAGAAGCGATTAAATTACTAAAAGAAATCTTATCGGGAGTGAGCGTTAAATGATTCGCGAAACTCGGACTTATCAAGGCCTGCGGGACATCAGCATAAGGATAGTGAGCGAGTATCCTATACTTCTCGTTGGTGGAAGTATATACTGCGAGCTTGGAATACCGATTCGTTATTTAAGGGTGGACGAAAAAGAGGTAAAGCTTGAGATATCCTTAGAGAAGTTAAGGAACTTAGCAAAGTGGTGCAAAGACATAACCCCGCTTATAGAAAAGGTTATAAATGAGGTTGAGCTTAACCTTCCAGAGGGGATATTTTCAATAGTGAGAATTTACGCAGACGGCTTAAAGCTAAAAGAGCTTTCCTACTTAGAGGAGCAAACGCCCTTGGGGAAGGGGATAATTATAGACGAGACGAGGGAGATTGATACGGAATTGCCCCCTCACGCAAAGGAAAACCGGGAAAAGATTATAGAGACCTTACGGGAGATAGTTTACTTGGAAGTCCTTTACGCCCATTCGCCTAAGGAATAAAGTTAATTAACTAAAAATCTTTTCTTTTTAAGTATTTAAGTCATAGCCTTGAAAAGGGTTTGGATTTTTTTATCTTAATAAAAACGGAGAGGTAAGAGCGATGTTTGAGAAATTTACCGAAAGAGCAAGACAAGTTATATTGAGGGCAAGGGAAGAAGCCCTTGAGCTTGGACACAGTTATCTTGGAAGTGAGCACATATTACTTGCATTAATAAAAGAAGAGGACATACCAACACTCGTTTTATCCAGATTTGGGCTTACGCCCGAAAAGGTCAGAAATGCTGTAATGGGGCAAATAACGAAGGGAAGCCATTCTGGGGAGGTCTTATTTGCTCCTGATGCCAAGCGCGTTATAGAGTTTGCGGTAGAAGAGGCAAGAATACTTCACCACCAATTCGTAGGACCAGAACACCTACTTATTGGAGTAGTTAGAGAAAAAACCGGACTTGGTGGTAGAATCCTAAGGAGCTTTGGGCTTGACGAGTACTCCGTAAGGAGAGAGGTTTTGCAGCTTCTTGGGGAGCTTCCCTCCCAGGAAAGTCAAAGGTACGTTTCTACGCCAAACCTTGACAGGTTCTCAAGGGACCTTACCCAAATGGCACGGGAAGGAAAGCTTGACCCCGTAATAGGAAGGGAAAAGGAGATAGAGAGGGTAATCCAAATACTCGTAAGAAGGAGAAAGAACAATCCCGTTCTTCTTGGAGACCCCGGAGTGGGTAAGACCGCAATAGTTGAAGGTTTAGCTCAAAGGATTGCAAACAAAGAGGTTCCAGAACCCCTGCTCAACAAAAGAGTAGTGGCTTTAGACCTTGCAGCGCTCGTTGCGGGAACAAAGTATAGAGGTCAGTTTGAAGAAAGGTTAAAGAACATCCTAAAGGAGCTTGAAAAGGCAAACAACGTCATTCTCTTTATAGACGAGCTTCACACTTTAATTGGTGCAGGTTCAGCAGAGGGCTCAATAGACGCTTCCAACATGTTAAAACCCGCCCTTGCGAGGGGAGAAATTCAAGTAATCGGAGCAACCACCGTTGACGAATACAGGAAGTACATAGAAAAAGACGGAGCCTTAGAAAGAAGGTTTCAACCTGTTTACGTAGAACAACCCTCTCCACAAGACACCCTTCGGATACTCATCGGACTGAAGTCCAAATATGAAGAATTCCACAAAGTTGAATACACAAAAGAAGCCCTTGAAAAGGCTGTGGAACTATCGGTTAGGTACATTACGGACAGAAACTTGCCCGATAAGGCTATAGACGTTATGGACGAGGCTGGAGCGCTCGTCAAACTGAGAGCAAGCCAGCTCCCCCCAGAACTAAAAGAGATAGAGGAAAAAATTAAAGAGCTTGAAAAGGAAAAGGAAAAGGCCGTAAGGGAACAGAACTACGAAAAAGCTGCAAAGCTAAGGGACGAAGAGCTAAGGCTTAGGGCAAAGTTTGAAACGATGAAAGCAAAGTGGAGAGAGGAAATGGAAAAGAATAGACCAAAGGTAACGGAAGAAGACGTAGCGGAAGTAGTCTCAAGATGGACTGGCATACCTGTAAAGAGAATCCACGAAAGCGATGCGGAAAAACTCCTTCGCATTGAAGAAGAGCTAAAGAAGAGAGTAATAGGCCAAGACGAAGCCATTAAGGCAATCGCAAGAGCTATAAGAAGGTCCAGGGTAGGATTGAAAGGAAAGAACAAGCCTATAGGAGTGTTTATGTTCCTCGGTCCCACTGGAGTGGGTAAGACCGAAACCGCAAAGGCTCTTGCGGAATACCTCTTTGGAACCAGAGACGCACTGATTAGGTTTGACATGTCCGAATACATGGAAAAACACACCGTATCCAGACTTATAGGTGCTCCTCCCGGATACGTAGGATACGAAGAGGGTGGACAGCTCACTGAAGCAGTTAGGAGAAGACCTTATTCGGTTATCTTATTTGACGAAATAGAAAAAGCCCATCCAGATGTGTTTAACATCTTCTTGCAGATATTTGACGACGGAAGACTAACAGACAGCCTTGGAAGGACTGTAGACTTTTCTAACACTATTATCATCATGACCTCTAACCTCGGTGCAAGGCTTATTACGAGAGGAGCTATGGGATTTGAGAAGAAGCAGGGTCTTCTTGACTTTGAAGAAATGAAAAAGAACGTCCTTGAGCAGGTTAAGAAAACCTTTAGCCCTGAATTCATAAACAGACTTGACGAGATTATCGTGTTTAGACCTCTTGAAAAAGAAGACATAGAAAAAATTCTACAATTGCAGATTGAAGAGATTAACGAAGCTCTCAAGGACTGGGGCGTTAAGGTTAGACTCCACAAGAGCTTTGTAAGCTGGATAATAGACAAAGAGTACAAGCCCGAATACGGAGCAAGAAGCATCAAAAGGGCACTCCAAAGACACGTTGAAGACCTGCTTGCAGAAGAGCTAATCAAAGGAACCCTTAAAGGAGTTCCAGAGATAGAAATAAGAGTAAGCAACGACAAGCCTTACCTAAAGCCTATCAAAAAGAAAGAGAAGTTGGAAGAGGCTCTTCTTGAAAAGTAGAGCCCTCTTTTCCTTTTTCCTCTATAATACTTCTTTGTGAAAAGAACGGTATTAGTAGCAAGCATTTTTGGGGTTTCTCTTGGCTTTTCCCAAGAAGTTGAGAAGGTTATTATTCAGGGAAACAGATACATTAACGACGAAGTTATAAAGGGGCTTATTAACATAAAGGAAGGCTCTTCGTATTCTACGGAGAGGGTAAGGGAAGCAATCCGCAATCTCTTTAGGATTGGTCTATTCAAAAGCGTAGAGGTCTATCTACAAGACGAAGATAAGAACGGAAAGTACGAATTAGTCTTTAGGGTTGAAGACCTTCCGGTAATTTATAAGGTGGAATTTGTAGGAAATAAGAAGATTGGAAAAGACGAGCTTAAAAGGGTTTTGGGCATAGAAACGGAGCTCGGAGAGGTTGAGGTTGAGGAGACCGTAAAGACTTTTACCGCAAGCCCCGCTATAGAAGAAAGGCTGGAAGTAATCAGAAGACTAAAACTTGGAAGGGTTCTTACCTTCAAAGAGATTGAGGAACTAAGGAAAAGGATAGAGGATTACTATCGCAGAAAGGGATTTCCAGAAGCCAAGGTGAGCTACGAAATCGTTCCTAAAAAGGGAGCTTCAAAACTCGTATTTAAAATAGAAGAAGGGTCAAAGTCTTACGTTGAAAGCGTAGAAATCAAAGGAAATAAAGCCTTTAGCGAGAGAAAGATTAAAGCACAAATGAAACTAAAAGAGAAAAACTTCTTATTACTACGATGGGAAGCCCCCTTTAGTGAAGAGTTGTTAAAAGAAGACGTAGAAAGAATTAAGGAGTTTTACGAAAGCGAGGGATTCTTAGAGGTTCAGGTGAACTACGAAGTGGTCAAAAGAGGAGCAGCTAACAAGGTAATCCTTTACATAAAAGAGGGACCAAGGTACAAGCTCGGAAAAGTAGAAACTAATGGAAATAAGCTTTACGCCTATTCGGAACTCGTTGAAAAAACTCTTGAGAAGAATAGGAGAAAAGGAAATTACTACAGAAAAGAAGTTATTGAGAACCTAAAAAAGAACATTTACGACAAGTACGCGGAAATAGGTTATTTGAACGCCCGAATTGAGGAGAAAGAAAGCGTAGATACGGAAAAGAAGGTTGTCAATCTCACTCTAAATATCGTTGAAGGTAGTCCTGTTTATGTAGACAAAATAGAGATAAAAGGAAACTACGAAACGAGAGACTACGTTATCCGCCGTGAAATAAGGGCTCAAGAGCACGAGCTGGCAAGCAAAAAGGACATAGAACGCTCCAGAACGAGGATAATGAACTTAGGATACTACGAGGACGTTATTATACAGCCTATTCCAAAAGACTTTACTAAGTGGGACCTGCTTACCAACGTTAGGGAAAGGTTCACAGGACAGTTCTCCGTAGGGCTTTCTTATAACGAAGTGACGGGACTTTCTGGATTTGTGGGAATAAGGAAAGGAAACTTCATGGGAACGGGAGACATTGCGGAGCTCAATGTAAGTTATGGTTCCCAATACAGGAATAACTCTCTTTCTTACACCCACAAGTGGTTTTTGAAAAGACCTTTAGACTTAGACACTTCTATATTTGACAGAAGGATAGAATACGACACTTACACAATCACGAGAACTGGTATCTCCTTAGCTCTATCCAAAGAATTTTGGGAGTATTGGAGATTTTCAGTAGGCACGAGCTTACAGAAGGTCAAGTACAGCGACATATCGGAGAATGCGAGTATTTTAGTAAAGGAGCAAGCGGGAAGAAGAGACCTAAGGAAGTTTTTCGTTTCCGTTCGTAGGGACACGAGGGATTGGTACTTACTACCTTCCAAGGGTTCGCTCTTTACAACTACCGCTTCAACGGGATTGGGGATATTAGGTGGGACCGAGAAGTTTTATAAGCTTGAGCTTGAGGGAGCTAAGTACTTCAGTGATACTTACTTTGAGACTGGATTTATCCTTTCCCTTAGGGGAGAGCTTGGTTTTGCAGAAGGCTTAGGAGGCAAGAGAGTCCCCCTTGACGAGCGCTTCTTCGTAGGAGGAGACTTCAGTATAAGGGGTTATAAATACGGATACGCGGGACCCTTAGACCCAAACACTAAGGACCCGATAGGGGCTAAGAAGAAGTTCGTTACGAGCGTAGAAGCCCTTTACCCCTTATACAAAAGGACGCTTTACTTTTCAACCTTCTTTGATTACGGACTTGGAGCGGACGACTGGAGCGACTTTAAGCTCAAAAACTTCAGAGGTGGCTACGGAGTGGGCTTGAGGTTTATAACTCCCATTGCTCCCATTCGCTTAGACTGGGCCTTTAAAACTAAAAAGGTGCCCGGAGACACAAACCGCTCAAGGGTTCACTTCGTCCTTGGATTCTTCTTCTAAAGGAAGGAACTTCATCACGTGAGCTATGTCCTTGTCCCCCCTTCCCGAGAGATTTACAACTACCAATCCGTCCTTACCGAGCTCTCTTGCAATTTCTACGGCCTTTATTACCGCATGGGCGCTTTCTAAGGCTGGAATTATTCCCTCCGTTTTTGCAAGGAGCTTAAAGCCTTCTAAGGCTTCCTCGTCCGTTGCGGTTATGTACTCAGCCCTTTTAATTTCGTAAAGGAAAGCGTGCTCTGGTCCCACGCCCGGATAATCAAGCCCCGCAGATATGGAGTGAGTGGGCATAATCTGCCCCTCTTCGTCTTGAAGGAAGTAGCTCCTCATTCCGTGTAAAACCCCTTCAGTTCCTCCGCATATAGAGGCTGCGTGCTTTCCCGTCTCAAGCCCGTATCCTCCCGCTTCCACTCCTATTAGTCTTACCTCTTCATCTTCTATAAAGGGATAAAAAATTCCCATAGCGTTTGAGCCCCCACCTACGCAAGCCACTATCGCATCGGGAAGTCTTCCTTCCTTTTTTAAGATTTGCTCTTTGGTTTCCCTTCCTATTACGCTTTGAAAGTCTCTGACAATCATAGGAAAGGGATGGGGTCCAACTACGGAACCTATAATGTAATGGGTGGTTTCTACGTTAGTAACCCAGTCCCTGAGGGCTTCGTTTATCGCATCTTTAAGAGTTTTGCTTCCGCTCTTTACGATTCTTACCTCCGCACCAAGGAGTTTCATTCTATAGACGTTAAGAGCTTGCCTTTTTGCATCCTCTTCTCCCATGTAAACTACGCACTCAAGACCAAAGAGAGCCGAAGCGGTGGCGGTTGCAACTCCGTGCTGTCCCGCTCCCGTTTCCGCTATTACCCTCTTTTTTCCCATTCTCTTCGTAAGAAGACACTGGCCTATGGTGTTGTTAATCTTGTGGGCTCCCGTGTGGAGCAGGTCTTCTCTCTTTAGGTAAATCTTTGCACCGCCTACATACTTCGTTAGCCTTTCCGCAAAGTATAAAGGCGTAGGTCTTCCGGCGTATTCCCTAAGGTAATACTCAAGCTCCCTTTGAAAGCTCTCGTCGTTTTTTAGCTCGTTGTACTTTTCTTCAAGCTCCTCTAAAGCGTACATAAGGGTTTCGGGAACGAACTTCCCGCCAAACCTTCCAAAATAACCTCTCTCGTTAGGGTAGTTGTACATAATTAATTAAAATATCTAACTTATGAAAAACGAAAACGTCTTTATAGCCCTCCTCCACTACCCAGCAATGGACAAAGAGGGGAAGATAATCGTTACTTCCTTCACTACTATGGATTTGCACGACATAGCTCGTCCTGCAAGGGCTTACGAGATAAACCGCTACTACATAGTTCAGCCAATAGATGCCCAGCGCCTCGTTATAAAGAGGCAGATTAATTACTGGCTGTCTGAAGAAGGAAAAAAGGCTAATCCGACCCGTCATGAGGTTGTGAGGCTCGTTCGGCTTGCTTACACCCTTGACGAGGTGATTGAGGACATAGAAAGAGAAAGAGGAAGAAGACCAGTGCTTGTGGGGACCGATGCGAGAACCTATCCTAACACCGTAAAGTATTCCGAACTTGCAAAGGAGATAGAAAAGAGGGACAGGGACTGGCTTATTCTCTTTGGAACTGGACACGGAATTCCCCCAGACCTAATGAACACCTTTGACTACATCTTAGAGCCCATATACGGAGCGGGAGACTGGAACCACCTCTCGGTTAGAAATGCGGTAGCCATAATTCTTGACAGACTCTTTAGCAGAAATAGGTGTGAGTGATGCTTTACCACTTAGCCCTAATCTTAAGGGATTACTGGTTCGTATTTAACGTCTTTAAATACATAACCTTTCGTTCTTTTACGGCTGTCTTACTTGCCTTTGGACTAACGCTTTTACTTTCTCCTCCGGTAATAAAAAGGCTTAGGAAACTTCAAAGACTCTTTGGTGGATACGTCAGGGAATACACTCCAGAAAGCCACGAGGTGAAAAAACATGTCCCCACGATGGGTGGGATAGTTGTCCTTATAACGCTCGTTATAAGTTCTTTCTTTTTAATGAGGTGGGACCTGCCCCATCTTTGGATAGTTCTTTTTTCCGCAATAGGTTTTGGACTGATAGGTCTTTGGGACGATTATGTGAAGCTAAGAAACAAAAAGGGTATATCTATAAAGGCTAAGTTTCTGGCTCAGGTTTTCGTTGCTTTTGTAGTAGCTCTTTGGATTTACTCCCTTGACTTTGTGGATACGAAGCTCTACTTTCCTCTTTTTAAAAACCTTTACTTAGACCTTGGAATCCTTTACATACCCTTTGCGGTTTTCGTTATAGTGGGGAGTGCCAATGCGGTAAACCTAACCGACGGACTGGACGGGCTTGCTATAGGACCTGCTATGACCAGTGCGGTAGCCCTTGGCATAATAGCCTACGCGGTAGGACACTTTAAGATTGCCCAGTATTTGGGAATTCCTTACGTTCCTTACGCTGGGGAGCTGACGGTCTTTTGTTTCGCCCTTGTGGGTGCGGGGCTTGGCTTTTTGTGGTTTAACTCCTATCCAGCTCAGATGTTTATGGGAGATGTGGGGGCTCTTAGTATAGGTGCAGCTCTTGCTACGGTTGCCCTGCTGACCAAGTCAGAGCTTCTTTACGCCATAGCGGGTGGGGTATTCGTTTTTGAGACGATAAGCGTGATTATCCAGATTATCTACTTTAGACTAACTGGGGGTAAAAGGTTCTTTAAGCGTGCTCCCTTTCACCATCACCTTGAGTTAAACGGCCTTCCCGAGCCCAAAATCGTGGTAAGGATGTGGATTGTATCCATTCTTCTTGGAATAATTGCGGTAGCAATGCTAAAGTTAAGATAGGATGGGAAAGTTAAAGGTTTATGCTGAGCTCGTTAAGTTTGAGCACACGATTTTTGCCCTGCCCTTTGCCCTTGCAAGCGTTTTGTTGCTTTACGAAAAGTCTCCATCTCTTTGGCAGGTATTTTGGATAGTCGTTGCTCTCGTGAGTGCAAGAACCGCAGGTATGGCTTTCAACAGATTGATAGACGAGCCTTACGACAGACTTAATCCCAGAACTAAAAACTGGCCCTTAGTGAGGGGAGAGGTTTCAAGGGAAGAGGTAAAGCGTTTAATTGTAATCTCTTTGGCGGTTTTTGTCTTTGCATCTCTTATGCTCAACTTGCTCGCCGTTACCCTATCTCCTCTCGTTATATTCTTACTTTGGTTTTATCCCCAAGCAAAGAGACTCACTTATTATCCCCACTTGGTCTTAGGGTTAATTTACTTCCTAATACCCGTAGCAGTAGATGTAGCTCTAAACGAGAGGGTCTCTTTAAAAGCTATTACACTTGGAGTTGCTATGGGCTCTTGGGTAGCTGGTTTTGACGTACTCTACGCTTTGCAGGATTACGAGTTTGATAAAAGCGTAGGCTTAAAATCCATCCCCGTTAAGTTTGGAATTGAGAAAGCCATAAAGATAGCAAGAGCTTTTCACCTCGTGACCTTCCTTTCGCTTACTGCTTTGGGAGTCCTTGACGATAGGCTGGGGTTTATTTACTTCTTAGGCTTAATCCTCATTGCGCTCTTCTTGATTTACGAGCATTCTCTCATAAAGCCAAGCGACCTTTCTAAGATAAACAAAGCATTCTTTACGGTAAATGGATGGATAAGCGTGGCTTTCTTTTTCGTTATTTTGTTTGACGTATTAATTTAAAGACCCGCCCAAAGGCGGGCGCGAAAGAAGTTACGGAGCTACCCAGCTTCCCTTTTCTATGAGCTCTTCGGGAGATATCTTTTCTTGAACCTTTTGGGATATCTTGTAAGAGCAAAACTCGGGTCCGCACATAGAACAGAACTTAGCGGTTTTGTATCCCTCTTGGGGCAGAGTTTCGTCGTGATACGCCCTTGCGGTTTCTGGGTCTATTGCGAGCTCAAACTGCCTGTTCCAGTCAAAGTTATACCTTGCTATGGACATCGCAAGGTCCCAATCGCGAGCTCCGGGCCAGTACTTTGCTATGTCTGCAGCGTGAGCTGCAATCTTGTAGGCGATTACTCCCTGCTTTACGTCTTCAACGTTAGGAAGTCCAAGGTGTTCCTTTGGAGTTATGTAGCAAAGCATTGAGGCTCCTGCCCATCCCGCAAGCGCTCCACCTATAGCACTTCCTATGTGGTCGTATCCGGGAGCTACGTCAAGAACTAATGGCCCAAGGACGTAGAAGGGTGCTTCGTGACACCACTCTTGTTGTATCTTCATGTTGAACTCAACTTGGTGCAAGGGAATGTGTCCGGGTCCTTCAACCATAACTTGGACATCGTGCTTCCAAGCCCTTTCTACGAGCTCTCCAAGAACTTTTAGTTCAGCAAGTTGAGCGTCATCGGTTGCGTCCTCAATGCATCCCGGCCTTAGCGCGTCTCCAAGGGAGAAGGAAACATCGTACTTTTTGAATATTTCACATATCTTGTCAAAGTGTTCGTAAAGGGGGTTTTGCTTTCCGTGCTCAACCATCCATTGGGCTAATATAGCTCCTCCCCTTGAAACTATCCCCATAACCCTGTGCTGGACTAAGGGTAGATGTTCTCTGAGGATTCCCGCGTGTATGGTCATGTAGGAAACCCCTTGGCGTGCTTGTTCTTCTATAACATCAAGTATTAGGTCTACCGTGAGTTCTTTTACGTTTCCCTTTACTATCTTCCAAGCCTCGTAGATGGGAACCGTTCCTACGGGAACTGTGCTAACGCTTATAATCGCTTCCCTCGTCTCCTTAATGGCTTCTCCTGTGGATAAATCCATTATAGTATCCGCCCCGTATTTTATAGCTACCTTTGCCTTTTCTACTTCGGTGGGGATGTCTGAGGCAAGTCCAGAGTTTCCAATGTTTGCGTTTACCTTAACCCGAGAGTTTATTCCTATGCACATAGGCTCTAAGTGAAGGTGATTTATGTTTGCGGGAATTATCATCCTTCCCCTTGCAACCTCTTGGCGAACGAACTCAGGATGCAACCCTTCCCTTCTTGCTACGTATTCCATCTCTTCCGTAATTATTCCCTGACGGGCAAGGTGCATCTGGGTTTTATTTTTGAACTTCTTCCTCTTTTCTACCCATTCCGCTCTAAGCATTCTCAACCTCCTTCAAAAGGCGTTTTAATCTTAAACTTAGTATTAAGCGCTTCAAAATCAATATGAGATTTTTCAGGAAAGGGAAGACTTATTCCTCAAACTTATAACCAAAGCCTCTGACGGTTTTTATCAGGTATTTATAATCTTTCAATTTATCTCTAATGTGCTTTATGTGGACGTCTATAGTTCTCTCAATTGACTCCCTTCCAAATTCCTGAATCTCTTCAAGAAGTCTTTCCCTACTAATAGGCTTTCCGTAATTTTCTACGAGCTTTAGCAAAATCTTAAACTCAGTTGGGGTAAGATAAACCTCCTCTTCACCCAAGAAAACCTTTCTCTTTTCTGGGTATATCTTCAGCTCCTTAAACTCGTAGACCTTAGAAGTAATTTTGCCCTCGTATCTTCTCAAAACAGCCCTTATGCGCGCAATAAGCTCTTTTATAGAAAAGGGTTTTGTAATGTAGTCGTCCGCTCCGAGTTCAAAACCCTTTAACTTGTCCTCTTCTGCACCTTTAGCGGTAATAAATATTAAAGGTACGTCTTTTAGGTCTGGCCTGCTTTTCATAAAATTCGCTATTCGGTAGCCGTCAAAGTCGGGAAGCATTATGTCAATGAGAACTAAGTCGTAGCTCTCTTTCTGAAGAGAATTGAAAAAGTCAGTAGCCCGCGGGAAGGTTTTAACCTCAAATCCCTCCCTCTCAAGGTTGTATTTAATGAGTGAGGAAAGGTCAGGGTCGTCTTCAATTACCGCTATCTTCCTCATGGTTTTCTAAGATTACCACATCTGCCTTTTTAATGAGTTCGTTTTTTAGGTCTTTAGGTGAAGAAACTACCGCCACAACCCTTCCCTTCTTCTTCAGGCAAGTGTTAATCAACCTCTCTTTTTGCTTCTTGTTCTTCACAACTACTAATTTCATCTTTACACCTCCTTTAGCACTTAGTATAGAGAGGGATTTTTAAGGTTTCATTAAGGTCCTTTGTAAATAATTTATGCAAAAAATGTGAGCAAGCAAGACTAATATTTTGAAGGACTTATTTTAAAAAGTATGCGGGAATTTTTAGACAAACTAAACGCGGGAATAGGGCTTTTTGACAAAGCGGGTAGAGCGGTCTTTCTAAATAGATTTATTTCGGAAAGTTTAAGCGAAGGGAAGAGGGAGGGTTTTTACTACGAGATTTTTAAAAACTTAGAACTTATCAGCCTTTTGCACGACGCTTACTCAACCAAAAAAGACGCGGAAGGGGTTTTGAGTTTTAAAGACAGAATTTACAAAGTAAGGGTTTTTTATACGGACGAGGGTGTAGGACTTTTAGTTGAAGACATAACCGAGAGAAACCTTTTTGAGAAGTTAAAAGAGGAGTTTCTTTCTAACCTTAGCCACGAGATTAGGACCCCCATAGCGGCGGTTCAATTAACCTTAGAAACGCTCTTAGAGGAGGAAAGCGACCAAAGGAAGAAGGAGTTAATAGAGCGGGCTCTTGGAAGGTTGAAAGACATTTCCAGAATTCTTGAGACGATTTACATGCTTTCTCTTGATAAAAAAACTAAAAACTTTAAAGAGGTAAATCTAAGAGAGCTAGTAGACGAAGTAATAAAAGATTTAGAAAAGGAACTAAAGGAGAAAGAGTTGGGCGTAGAGTTAGACTTACGAGAGGAAAGATTGGTAGGAGATGGGGAAAAGCTAAGGATTCTTCTAAGGAATTTAGTGGAAAACGCAATAAAGTATAACCGTGAAGGGGGGAAGATTTTCCTTAGGAGTTTCTTAGAAGGGGATAGGTTTATTTTAGAAGTTGAAGACACGGGAAGGGGCATAGATAAAGGCATTATTCCGCTTATTTTTGAGCCTTTTGTGAAGTTTGAAAGTGAGAGGGGAATGGGAATTGGGCTATACCTCGTCAAAAAGATAACGGAGCTCCACGGAGGGAAAGTAAAGGTAGAAAGTGAGAAGGGAAAGGGAACGAAGTTTGTAGTTTCTCTTCCTTTACTTAAATCTTTTAAAGAGCTCGGAAAGTCTTAAAAGATAAAGGTATATACGCTTCCACTTGTTCCACTCTATCGCGGGAAGGTTTGCACCGTAAGTTTTATTAGGCTCAAGATTTTTAGTTACGGCTGACTTTGCTGCAACCTTTACGTTATCGCCTATCGTAATGTGGTCTGCTACTCCCACTTGTCCTGCCAGTATCACATTTTTACCAGTCTTTACGCTACCTGCGAGTCCTACCTGAGAAACGATTAGGTTGTTTTCTCCCACTTGACAGTTGTGCGCTACCACAACGAGGCTACCTATTTTTGTGTTTCTTTTAATTATAGTTTGGTCTATTAGCGCCCTGTCTATGGTCGTATTTGCTCCTATTTCTACATTATCTTCTATCACTACGCTTCCGATGTGATTTAGTTTTATTATTCCTTCTTTTCCAACGTAATATCCAAATCCATCCGCTCCTATAACCGCTCCGCTGTGGATTCTGACATTTTTCCCGATAATAGTGTTTCTGTAGATGTGAACTCCGCTAAAAATAACGGTGTTTTCGCCTATGTGGGTATTTTCTCCAATGTAACAAAAGGGATAGATTTTTACGTTGTCTTCTATCCTAACGTTGTCTCCTATTACGACGAAATCACCTATGTAAACGTTTTTTCCTATATGGACATTTTTCCCTATTACTGAGTTTTTAGATATTCCTACTGGGTGTTTTTCAGGAAAGAAGTGGGCTAAAAACTTTGCCAAAGCCAGTTTAACTTCAGAAACCTTTATGTAATCTCCTTCGGGAATGTCTTCTGAAACCACGTAAGCCTTTACCTTTCCTTTTACTTTCTCGTAATCCTTTTTACTTTTGCAAAAGACTATGGTTTCAGGTTTAGGATTTTCGGGAGTAGATATGCCGTAAATTTTTAAGTTGGGATTCCCCTTTAGCTCTCCGTTTACGACCTGTGCAATCTCTTGTAGGGTTATTTCCATAATAAAAATTTTAAGGCTGGTTGAAAAGCTAAAGAGTTTGTGGGATAATTTTTAACTTGCTACAGAGAGGAGGAAAAAGATGAGTAGCCAGCTGCTGAGGAAAATAGAAAGCAAATACCTACCGAAAAAAGACTATCCAGACTTTCGCGTAGGTTATACGGTGAGGGTTTACTATAAGATAAAAGAAGGAGACAAAGAGCGTATTCAGCCCTTTGAGGGCGTAGTAATCAGGATAAGGGGAAGCGGACCAGGAAAGACCTTTACGGTCAGAAGGGAGTCCTTTGGAGTAGGGATAGAGAGGACTTTTCCTTATTATAGTCCCAACATTGAAAAGATTGAAGTAGTAAAGATAGGTAAAGTCAGAAGGGCGAAACTGTACTTCCTAAGAGAATATAAAGGTAAAGAGGCTCAAAGGAAGATTAAGGAAGTTAAATCTTGGGAATACGAGGCTGTGCAAAAAAAGAAAGAAGAAGCCCGTGCGGAGAGAGAGGCTCAAACGCAACAAGAAGAACAACAATCCTAAATGCTTGATTACGAGAAAAAGTATTGGGAAAAGGGTCTTGTCGTTGCCGGCGTAGACGAAGTGGGTAGGGGTCCCCTTGCGGGACCAGTTGTTGCCGCCGCAGTAATACTTCCCCCCTTTACCGAACCTTTTATAATAGGAGATTCAAAAAAATTATCCCCAAAAGAAAGGGAAGAGGCTTTTGAAGAAATAAAAAGAAGGGCTATAGCGATAGGAACTGCGGTAGTAGACAGCGTAGTAATAGACAGGATTAACATACTCAGAGCTACAAAACTTGCTATGAAAAGGGCTTTGGAAGATTTAAAACATCCCTACGACATTGTTATTACGGACTTCGTAAAGCTTGAAGGAATAAACTGTGACCCTATCGTTAAGGGTGACGAAAGGAGTCTTTCTTGTGCGTGTGCTTCAATAGTTGCAAAGGTTTTAAGGGACAAAATTATGGAAATTTATCACGAGATTTATCCAGAATTTGAGTTTCACTCCAACAAGGGCTATCCTTCTCCAAAACACTTGGAGTTAATAAAAAGAGGGAAGCTTACTGAGATACACAGGCTGAGCTTCTCACCTTTGAAGAAGAAACTTTTTTGAGGACTTTAAATAAGAATGGCGGAGCGGACGGGATTTGAACCCGCGACCTCCGGCTTGACAGGCCGGCGTTCTGACCGGGCTGAACTACCGCTCCTGCCAAAGTAGTATTATATATCAGCAGGTAAAAGATTTCAAGATTTAACCAACCCTTGTCCTCTTCTGTAAACGAACTCAGCAAGAAGATTATAAATTTTATTGAGGATGGGATGATGGGTAAATGCGATAAAAGAATAGTTTTAATTACTGCCTGTGGGAATAAAAAAGAGGAGAAACCTACCGCTGCAGGTAGATTATATAAGTCTCCCCGTATAAGACATTTATACAAAAGAAGTAAGGAACTCGGATTGGATTTTTATATTCTGAGTGCAAAGTATGGACTTATAAACGGGGATGAAGTTATAGAACCTTACGACCAAGTAATGGATAAAGCCCAATGTGAAAAATTAAAAAGCCAGATAAAGGAAGTACTTAAAAACTTTGATGTTATAATTTATTATAAAGGAGGTGCAAGAAGAGAATACTTAGAGTGCTTGGAGATGATTGCAAAGGAGTTGAACAAGAAGTTTATAACGTTTGGCAATAAAAACATGGAGAATATAAGAGAATTGGAAAGAATTGTAGGGGGTATTTGTAATGCAAAATATTAGTAAGATTTTTAAATCCTATAGGGAAGCATTGGATGCGACATATAAGGAAACCGTAGAAAAAATTATGAATGTGAAAGAAAAGGCAAGAGAATTTTACGATTCCTTTTTAAAGGATTTAATTATTAATTATGGAGAAAAACTTCAGGATAGCTACAGAAGCTCTTTAATAGAGGAAAGTGTTAAGGATGTGTTTGGAACCGATAATATTAGATTTGTTGCGATAGATGGGTCTTCTTTTAAAAAAGAGTTTTCTGAATTTATAGTTTTCTATGGTGGAGCTTATGCGGTTAGAGGCTCCTTAAAAATAAAAGAAAATCCTATAAAAATAGAATATGAAAGATGGGATATAAAACATGATAAAAGTATAGTAGCTTATATACCTGTTCCTCATATAGATCTTGAATTTGAAGAAAAAGAAGAAATGTTCTTTTTGACTGATAAAGAGAAAACTCAATTTTTGAACATTCACAATCAATTAATGCAGCTTGCTGAAATTTATTTAGCTTATAGTTTTGTTAGTAGTCCTGATACGGATGTTAATCTCGTTCTTATAGATAATTCTTTAAGTAGCATGTATCTCAGTAATGATATTTTACACTTGTTGGATAAGAATGAACTTAGAATAATAGGTTACAAATACGGTAGGAATAGGCTTACTCCTGCAGATATATATACTTCTTACGCAATGCCAGTAAATGAAGCTTTGGATATTCCATCTTGTAAAGACTTTCATGGGGAGTTTTACATTATTAGAAAATTGTTCAATAATTCTGAGTTTAAAAATGAATGTAAATTTATACGGGAAGATAAACATATAAATAGACTTAAAACTTTAGGTATAATTTCATCAGATTCTAATAGAGAAATTATAAAGATTAATCGTGAATTTGGAAACAATACCAGAGAAAGTTGGGAATTTGTAAAGGGTCTATATAAATACATCTGTGAAGAATTATTCGTTAATAAAAATATTAATGTATTGAAAGTAAAAAGAGGAGACAAGGAAGAATGGTTAACTTCAGACGATATTAGATTTCTTATATCTGTTGGACTAAGAATGTTAATAGAGGAAAGCTGGAAGAGGAATGTATTAATTGTAGGTATAGCTAAAGATTCCGCTTCTAAATATTTTATAAGGAATTACTTAGGTGTTATGAGGCATATAGAACTTTATAACCTTGAACCTCCAGGTATTGTAGCTCCTGATAGGTTAATTCTAGAAGCAATTCCTTTTATTGATAAAGAAATCTCGGCACCGTGGTCAACAATAGAGTTTGATAGCGTCTTTATGTCTCTTCATCTTAATAAAGACGAAAATGAAAATATCTATGTTGAAGGCTTTCGTGGAAATGTCATTGTTCCTCAAGAAAGACTGTTTTTGAGGTCTTTAGCACAATTTTATGTAAATAGATCAAAAAGAAATCCTATAACTGGCAATGTTATATTCATTGATAGAATAGTCCATCCTGAGTGGGATGCACAAAATAGGTTATCTAAATTAGAAGGAAAAGTAATTATAACATGTCGTGGAGATGAAGTGGATCCAATAATCTATAAGGACAGGACTAAAGAAAATAAAGTGCAGGAAGCATTAATTTATATGATAGACGCATTGACTAAAAATTTATTCCCTAACATAATTGGCTATCCAGACCCGTTACATAAGGCAGATTGGGGAGCTAAAAGTATGAATGAAAAGATTAGGGATTTAATAGAGTCAAGTGAAATAAAATTTACAGCGGACCCCTTAAAAAAATCTTTTAGACAAAAAAGAGAAGAAGGGTATAGGAGGTAGCAATGGGGATTTTTAGAGAAGAAAAAAATATGGGACGCTTAATGCATATTGAACCAGACCCAAACTCTCAGTATATAGCTTACATATGGTTTGACTACAATTTGGAGCTTATGAAAAACTTGAAAGAAGGAGACTTGGTTTGTGTGCAAAGTTTTGCCTCTAGTAAAGATGAAAAACATTATGTAATTTTACAGGTTGTAAAAAAATTGCCCAGACATTATGCGTTACCTTCTGATTTGAAAGGATATCCAGGTTATTTAATGGAAGCAGCAAAGAGTGCATCAGAAGATTGGACTTTACAAGTTGATGAATCTACAGAAGATACAACCAAGATAATATGCGAAGCAATACCCATAAACTTAGGCTTTTACTTAAAAAAGGAGTCTGAAGAAGAAGCAAAAAAATCGCTTGGAGAAAGCTATGAACTTCCTATGCCAGGAAAAGAAGTAAAAATATTATCTTATGAATTTATGGAATTTATTTTAAATAAAGGTTTAGATCCGAGAAGAGAAGATATTACGGAGATAGGGACTCTTCAACATAATAGGGACATTAAAATATATATCAATACTGAAAGTTTGATAAGGCTTCATTTTGGAATTTTTGGTTTCACAGGTGCAGGAAAAAGCAATCTAATAAGCACACTTATTAGCAAAGTAATGGAAAAAAGTCCGGAAGGGACAAAAATAGTCATTTTTGATATAATGGGAGAGTACCTTACCCTTTTAATTGATTTGCTTATTAAATATGAAGATTCAAAGATAATAGGAGTAGGAGCACAAACATTTGTTGAAGATTTATATGAATACTATAATGGAAGAAAGAGAATAGATGATGCAGTAGATGCAATAGTTAAAACGAATCTGTATCCTAAAAGATTATTACCCTATAAGGAGAAATTTAAGAAACCTATACAAGAATTAATTAAAAGGAAGGCATTTAGAGTTTATGAATCAGGAAGATTTAAAACTATAGATGAAGTTTTTGAAGAAGCTGGTTTTTATGAAATGAATATAGCTAGTGAAGACAAGCAGAAATTACAGGATATCTTAAAAAGGTATTCTAGAAGATTGGTACATGAGGTTGGTGAAGATGTTTTAAGCGAAATTGCCAAGAACCTGACTTCAAAAAAACCGAATACAGAAAAATTTATAAATAAACTAGAGAATCGATTAAAAACTTCAGATATAGAAATATTAGATGAAAGTGTATTTATTTCTATAAAACCAGAACTAATAGAAGAACTCAACGACCCGAGTAAAAAAGCCATCTACATAATACAATCACACGATCCTGATGAGCTAAGAAGATTTGTCAATTATTTAGCAAATGCTATTTACGAAGATAGAAGGAGAACAGGGAAAATAATACCCTTAGTCTCTTTTATCTTTGATGAAGCCGACGAATTTATACCTCAAGATAAATATGAGAAAGGTGAATCAAAAATTTCAAGGCAAGCAGTAGAAATGCTTGCACGGAGAGGCAGAAAATTTGGACTTGGTATTGGAATTGCAACTCAAAGAGTAGTTTATCTTGATACAAACATTATGGCACAACCTCATACATATTTTATTAGTAAACTTCCCCGTTCAAGTGATAGAGAAAGAATAGCAGAAGCGTTTGCTATAGGGCAAAATGTATTTGAGCAGACCTTTAAATTTGGGAAAGGAGACTGGTTATTAGTAAGCCATGACGCTACGGGATTAGAGGCTATACCTTTCCCTATACATACTGATAATGCTGAAGAAAGAATTATAGCATTTTTAGAAAATTTTAACCGCGAACAAAAATGATACCTTTCTTCGTCTTAGATAGACCTGCAAGTTTGGAAATACTAAAAGGTTTTTTTGCGCAAAATCTTGATTACAAGTTTGGGATATTGACCCATGTCTTTACATCTCAGAATTTCAAGAAGAAGTTTAGGAATTTTCCATTTGATACGCCTCTAAAGTACTCAGAGCTACAGGATACTATGGAATTAAACAATCAGATTAGTAAGAATATTATCAGATTTGTAGATAGCGGTATCTTTCAGGCTAAAAGATGTATTTCTTACGAAGATTTATTCAGAGCTTATGAGTATTTAAAAGCGGATTATGGAGTAATTATAGACTTCTTAAAAGATAGAGAAAAAACATTAAAAAGTGCAAAGGAAGCTATAAAAATATATAAAGATGGTAATTATTCTTTCAAATTGGTAGGGGTTGCACAAGGAAAAGATTTGGAAGATTATTTAAAGTGTTATGAGGAATTAAAAAATTTAGGATACGAATATATAGCAATTGGAGGTTTGCTAAAAAGGAATGGCAACAGCAATTATATTAAACTTTCTTGCGAAACTTTTTTAATAAAACTTCTTGAAAGCATAAATGAGAAATTTAATCCTAACTGGATATTTACTTTTGGAATTTACAATCCTGAAAGGCATAAACTTCTTGAAGATTACAATGTATGGGGTGCAGATTACAAAGGTTGGATATTTGAATACGATGAAAATTATTCATTCATACTTTCTTATTTAGAGAAGTTTAACATTTCAAAAAAGAATAAAAAGGAAATAGAAATGGTATTAAAAGATTATATTGAGGAGAAAAAATTGTTAAAACTTGGTATTAGGTCAAAGGAAAGAAAAAAGAGAATTAGGGAGATTAGGAAAATTTTAGATAATTTGCTAAAAAGAGAAAATTTGTCTCTTCAAGAGTTAAGGTTTAGACAAGTTAGAGAGAATTTAACTAAGAAAATAGTAGAACAAAATTTAAAACGAAGTCTCGTAATACTAAATAAATTTTAAAACACTTTTCAAACCAAACAAATAAACGCTTTTCATTGAATTTCAAAAGCTTGTTACGCTCATACCTCCCTTATTAACCCTTGTCCCCTTTTGTAAACGAACTCAGCAAGGAGCTCCTTAGGTGGGTTTTTCTTATACTTATTCACCGAGTAAAAGGAGCACTTAACGTAATCTTTTCTTACTTCAAGCAGAGAGTATCCCCAAGTCTTCTGGTTTAAAAACTTTATCCAAGGGTTTTGAGAAAGTTCCGCTGAAGTTATCTCGTCAACCGTCTTGTATTGGGGCAGGTCCCTTTTCCACCACTCTGACTCTGAGGCGTTTATGGAGCTTATTGCTCCCGTCATGAACTCAGCTCCCAGCACTTTTTTGTAGTCTCCTATAAATCTATCTGGAATCTCCGCGGCAAGGAAGGCGTGTCTGTCTCCCGTTAGGATTACGAGGTTGTCCATGTTTTTTGCTTTGAGAAACTCAAGTATTTGCCACCTCTCTCCTGAGTATCCGTCCCACGCATCCGTGCTTCCAAAAAGTCCGTCTATTGTGCTTTGGACAAACTGCACTTCGTTAGCCCAGACCTTCCAAGAAAATCCCTCTTCCGAGAGCTTAGATAAAAACCAAGACTTTTGCCAAACTCCTAGCATGGTGTGATTGTCTTGAGTGGGACAACCCTTTGATTGATACCTCTTAGGACAAGGACTTTCTCTGTAGGACCTCTCGTCCGTGCATATAAGGTGAAAGAGATTTCCTACCTTAAAGTCCCTGTATATCCTTATCCACTCAAGGGGGTGAGCTTTAAAATTAACGACTGCTGACGAGGGTATGTATTCGTACCAAGCTTTTATGGATGCCTTTTTGAGGCTTAGGCTAAGCTCTTTGTTCTCTCTTATGTTTTCAGGAAGAGAAGGAGAGACCCAGTAGTCCTTGGCGTAGTTGTAGTAGTAGTCGTTGGCAAACTCGTGGTCGTCCCATATGTATATAAAGGTGTGCATAGCTCTTGCTTTCTGATAGCTTGGGTCAGAGAGATACTTTTTGTAAAGGTATCTGTAGTCTTCTAAGGAAGAGGCGAACTTGTTTCCCGAGGGAAGTTTTATAACTCTGCCCATTACCTTTGCTCCGTAAATCTTTTCGTATATGGCATCCCCAAGGTGAAGGACAAAGCCCACATCTTCTTCTGCTATGTGTTCAAAGGCTCCGTAGTATCCGTCTTCGTAGTTTTGACAGGTTATAAATATCAGTTTGTAGCTATCTACATCACCAACGGGCAAGGTTTTAAACCTTCCCAGTCTCTTTTTGTTGTCGTATTCCATAACGTAAAAGTAAGTTTTCCCCGGTTCTAAACCATCTACGCTAAACTTTACGGTGTAGTCTCCTGTCTGGTTTATGTAGTTTGCTGGTATTTCAAGCTCTTTAATAGGCTTTCCCTTTATGGCAGTGTCTGGACTTCCCTGAAGGTCTGGGTAGATGTATACTTTTAAGTTCTTCTTTAGTCTTTCGTGAATTTTGGGTTCTATGCGGGTCCACAAGACTACTCCCGTGGGGCTTGGGTCTCCGCTTGCAACCCCCTCGGGGAAGACTTCACTATCTTCAGAAAAAGATACCAAAGGGTGCAAAAGCAAGTAAGCGGTAGATAGTCCTACTAGTTCTAAGAGCTCTCTTCTCGTTAGCATGCTTAGTCCTCCAATCTGTAGTCTATTGAAAGGACAAAAGTAAGGGGCTTTCCCTCTGGGGGTGGTGGTAAAGAGCCTATGGACCTTATTAAGTCCTGCGCAGCTCTGTCTAATATTCTGCTTCCTGAGGAGTTTGTTAGTTCTACCTGAGTTATTCTTCCGCTTGCATCTACGGAGATTCTTAGGCTTACTTTCCCCTCCACTCCGTAACGCTTAGCCTCTGGAGGGTAATACTTTCTTCTTTCTACTATGCTTCTAACCCTTGAGAGATACTGCGAAAGGAGGTTTTCTCCGGCTTTAGGCTGTTCTTGAGCCTTTGGGGCTGGTGGCGGTGCTGGTGGTGATGGGGCTCCCTCTTTTGCCTTAGCTTCTCCTTTTCCCAAAGACTTAGCCTCTTCTTTTGGAGTTTCTCCAGATGCTTTTGGATACTCTTCCTGCATACTTTTGGGTGGAGAGGAAGTTTCTTCTTGTTTTTGGTGTTTTTCTTGCTTTACCTCTTCGTATATGGGGCTTTCTATCTTAGGAGGTGTGGCTTCTTTAGGTTTTGGTTTTGCTACCTCTACCTTTTTAGCGGGTTTAGGCTCTTTTTTGGCGGGAGTTTCTACTTTCTTTTGGGGCTTTGGAGTACTTTGTGGGACTTCTGGGGGTATTTCCACGAGCTCCACCACTATGGGCTTTCCTTGAGTGCTTTCTTGATAGCTGAGCTTAAACCTCAGCTGGGAGACCAAGAATAAGGAAGTAAAAGAAAATAAGGCAGAAAGGATAAAGGCTTTTATGTGGTCTCTTTTGCTTTCCGCTATCATTTCCCTTCCTTATTGCTCGCTATACCTATGCTTGACACACCTTCAAGCTTTAGCATGTCCATAACGCTTAAGACCTTTTCCATCTTGGCATCCCTATCCACTATCATAAGGACTCCCTTTATCTGGCTTTTGTTCTCTCTTACGTAGTTTCTAAGAGCTTCCAGTCCTTTTATCTTGTTTTCCAAAAGCACTTCCCCCTCTTTGGTTATGTATATCCTCAGTATCTCTTTGTTTTCCCTTTGCTCCTGAGCGGTCTTCGTAGTGGGAATTTCTATCCTTTGCTGAAAAAGAGGGATAACGTTTAGAGTGTAAAGGATAAAAAACACGAGCAAAAACATCATAACGTCAATAGTGGGTATTATCTGTATCTCTTCCTTGGAGTTTTCCTCTTCTTCAAGAAGGAATAAAGTCAAGAGTTTTTTATCCCTCACTTAGGACCTCCTTTAGGAGCTTGTGTTTTATGCTTTCTCTGTAAGCGTGGAGCCTGTCTTGAAAGAGCTTAAAGAAGAAGTAGTTCCACAGAGACAGGGCTATACCTACCGCGGTTGCCACAAGGGCAAAACCTATGGCACTGCTTATCTCTCCTGCGCCCGCAAGCCCCTTGGCAGACAGCTTTTGAAAAGCCTCCATAAGGGCAAGTATAGTGCCCAGAAGACCAACGAGGGGAGCGGTAGTAGCGGAAAAGTCAAGCCACCAAAGGCCACTCCGTAGAACTTTTGTGTAGTTAGTAGCTTCCTCCAAGGAGGTGTTGGGCTTTTTAGCCCACTGCATAAACTTAAGGACTATCACGTAGTTAGACACCAAAAACATCACAAACATAAGGACAAACACGAGCTTGTGCAAAAGGTCTAAGCTCATCTAAAAACCTCCTCTTATTCCTACTGCCACGGTAAAGGGTGCTCCCACGTAATAGGTTCCCGCTGTGTCGCCCGGGCTTATCCTGCCTATGAACTTCTTATCAAAGAGGTTGTATAAGTCCAAGTATGCGGTTATATTGCGGCCTCTTGCCCTGTATATGTCCGCTGAAGCGTTAAGATTCACCAGCGTATAACCGCTCACCTTCTCCGTGTTTGTTAGATTTCCATAACGGGAGGACACGTATTGAAGAGATGGGGATATACGGAGATTCCAAACCTTGTAATCTATACCCGTTTTAAACATAAACTTGGGAGTGTTGGGAACCTGATTGTCCTTTATGTTGATACAGGTGGTTGCACTAGTGCCCGTGCAAATTTGGTCATCTTTAAACTTAGCTATGTTGTAAGAAACAGAGGAGTAAATGCTTAGGTTTCTCGTGGGCTTGAAGGCTACCTCTAACTCCGCTCCGTAGGCATCCACCTTACCTGCATTTTGAGGGTAGCTAATGTTAGGATTGTCAGGGTCTGCCACATAAATTATGCGGTCTTTGTATTTTACGTAGTAAATAGACGGGACTACATAAAGGGTTCCGTAATCCAGTCTCACTCCCAAGTCAAAGGAGTCAGAAACTTCGGGTTTTAGGTTTCTTGCTATCTGTTCTGCGGTCATGTTAGCGGGAATACCAAAGGGAAACAGGAAGTTCTTAGGAACCCTAAAGTTCCTTGCGTAAGCAAAGTAAGGGTATATGCTTTCCGTTAGCTGATAACCTACGCTAAAGGAGGGCAAGACTCTGCGGTAGGTCTTAGAGTAAGAGGCACCTTGGTTTAACTGCAATGGAAGGTCATAAACGCTGTCCTTTGGGGAGAAAGGCACGCCGGTAGTTCGGTAGCTCTTGAAGTCCCTCTTTACCTGCCCCAGCTTAAGCCCAAGGCTTATGTCCAGCTTACTCATAAGGTTGGTGCCTTCAAGGAGAATATAGGGAGTGTTCGTATAAGTCTTAGTGAGCTGTATGTAGTTATAACGGAATGTTGGGGTTCCTATGTTGGAAGTGATGAGAGTAAAGCTCCCGTCGAGATTTACTTGCACTGGAAAGCTTGGCCTAAACTGTTTTAGTTTGGCATGCTCGTACCAGTAGCCCACATGTAGGTCAAAGTCCTTAGTTGGCTTGAGCTTTAAGTCCGCTATGATTCCCGGCCTGTCCGTGTAGTTGTAAGATTCTCTGTAGGCTAAAACAGTCCGTGTTATGGTAGTTTTCCCAATCTTTTCTCTAATCGTAAAAGTAGTTGTAGCTGTTCCGTAGCCCCTTCCCCACCAGTAGTAAGGCTTTAAGGTGAGCATAGCCCCATAGGGCAGGTCTATCTCTATGTTTGCCCTGTACTCTCTGTTGTCGTAAGGGTTTTTCCAAAACTTAAAGAAGTCTCTGTTGTTTTCTAAAGCATTTGCCTGATTGGGGTCTCCTGTGTCGTAGCGGATGCCGTCACCACCCGGGAATATGAGCCTGTCCGTGTAGTCAAGTCTGCGATTTCTATCTAAGTCTTGGGCTTGCTGATACGTTAGTCCCCTGTAAAAGTAGTTTAGTTGAGCGTTGTTATCAAAGTAAAACTCCCATCTTAACCTTCCGAGATTTTGGGCTATACCAATGGTTAGGTGGTCTCTGTAAGCGGGGTATTTACCTGGTCCCTTCCACTTGTCTGCCTCAGTGTGAGAAAAAGATATAAACGCTTTTAGTCCCAGCTTGGGAATGAGTCCCGTATCTACTCTTATAAATTCCTTTTTAAAGTTAAAGCTTCCGAATCTAAGGTTGTAGTCAATACCAAACCTGTTTTTGGGTGGTTTCGTCCTCAGCTTTATGGAGCCACCTATGTCCGCATAGAAGGGTGATGCCTTCTTCGTAGCACCCCGTATACTTACTCCTCATCCTAAAACCCTCCAATATGCATTGTGCTTAAGGATTGTTAAGACGAGGTTAAAAATTTATTAAGGTTTGGTTAAGAAGGATTCCTTTAAAGTGTTTTCTGTAAAAGGATTTTCCCCAAAAACAAAACAACTCCCAAGAGGGAGTGTAAGAAAACCAAGCTAAATCCCGTAGGAAGGTCAAGCTTAAAAGAAATGAGGACTCCTGCGGTATTTACAACAGCTCCGTAAATCCAAGCAAATAAGAGGTTTTTTCCAAAAAGAATAGCTACCAAGGAAGGAGAAACGAGAAGCGAAAAAACTATAAGAACTCCAACGAGATTTACGGAGCTCGTCACGGTAAAAGAAAAAAGGACAAAAAAGAAAATCTCTTTTAAAAGACCCCGTAAAAACCTCTCTCTCAAATAAAGAAGAAAACCTATGAAAGCATAAAGGATTCCCGTCTCCACTATCTTTTCCTTTGGAACGAAGAGAATGTCTCCAGCAGTTAGATTAAGAAACTCCTCCATACCGTGAGGGGACTTAGAAAGAACCAAAACCACGGAAGAAAACCCAAGGGCGTACAAAAGTCCTATAAAGGCTTCCGCATACTCTTTTTTTCTTTGGGACAGGGCTATAAGAAGGCTTGCCACGAGGGAAAAAAGCAAAGAAACCAAGTAAGAAGACCTTTCAAAGAAAAAAAGAGAAAGGGCAAGACCCAATGCGGAAAACTGGGCTATGGCAATGTCCGTAAAGATAATCCCCCTTCTTACTATCTCTATGCCAAAGTATGCGTGAATGCCAACGAGAATAAAGGAGAGAAGAAGAGCCTGAAGGAGAACATCCGTCATTGAGTTAGTCTCTTTAGTATCTCCTCAAAGAGGCTAAACAAATCCTTTGCCTCGGGAACCGCTCCCACATCGTGGGGAAGGATTACAACCTTTGCTCCTATCCTTTGGGCTACGAACTGGGCTGTGCGCTTTTCGTGATAGACATCCTGAAGAACGAACTTAACCCCCTGAGATTTTCTTATTAACTCTTCTATATGCTTTGCAGTTGGAGGAATGCCCGGAAGGGGTTCTAAGGTGCCAACGAGCTCAATTCCGTATCTCCTCAAAAGGTAGTCGTAAAGCTTGTGATACTGAATAACCTTTGTTCCTCTTAGCTTTTCAAAGCCCTTGTCCCAAACCTTTAGCCTTTCCTCCCACCTTCTTAGGAAGTCCTTTAGGTTTGTTTCGTAATAGGGGCAGTTATTTTTATCCATACTGCAAAGTTTTTCTTTTACAGCCCTTGCAAGCTTAGGTATGTTGTGGGGGTCAAGCTGGTAGTGGGGGTTTCCCTCGGGATGCACGTCCCCCATAGCCCTTGACACACTTTGGGGTTTTTCTATGAGCTCCACGAACTGAGAAAGGTCTAAAAATCCCTCTCTTCCGGGTTGCACCTTGGGATTGTTAGACTGGGTCAAAAGAGGCGGAAGAAAGCCTATCTCAATGGAAGCTCCCTGAATAATTAGCAGGTCCGCATCTCTTAGCTTTGCTATGTGGGAGGGCTTTGGGACTACGAAGTGGGGGTCCTCTGTACCCTTTGCTATCACATAAACGCTTACCTTTTCCTTACCTATTTCTTTGACGAGCTCTCCTATCCAAGGGTAAGTGGCAACTACTCTTAACTGGGCAAAGGAAAGGGAAAAAAGGAAAAGAAGAAAAACAAACCACCTCACGAGATTACCTCCTTAGAAGGGGTGGGCTCCGTGGGCACCTATGGCGAAGTTAAACTGGAGTATGACTTCATTAACCTTTTTCCTCTCACCCTCAAGGAAGTAAGCCCTATTTTGTCCTACCTGAAGTCTAATGCGGGAAAACTCGGTGGGGTTAAACTCTATCATTCCGTAGTAAGCATACAGGTTATCGGGTAAGTCTCTTTTTATTCCATTCCTCTTAACATCGTTCTTGTTTATGAGGTCGTATCTTACTCCCACTCTCCACCGCCTGTCAAACCTCCACACCAGTTGGGTATAAAAGCCTCCCTGCTTTTTGGATAAAGAAGGAGTTATAAGGTTTCCTGCAGGATTATATCCGTATCTGGTTCCCTTTTGGTCTCTGTAGATGTATTCTCCCTGAAGGGCTATGTATCTGTAGGAGTCTATTAGGTATTTAGCTGTTAGGTCAAAGCCGTATATTTTGGTCCTTCCTGCAAAGGCGTGGGGTTCATCGGTTTTAAGGTGGTTTATTCTCGTCTTTCCTTCCGCATAAGAAAGTCCAGTAAGGACAGAGAGATTCCCAATATCAAAAGATGTCTTTACGAATCCTACATAAAGGTTTGGTTTTCTCGTGTCGGATATGGGTATGTCAGTTCCTGAGCCGTCTTTTTTAGTATTTACACTAAAGCCCTTGGTTCCAAAGCTCTGCTCGTTTTCTCCTTGAAGGATTTCAGCTCCAAGGAGTAAGTAGAAAGGTGTAGGAGCAAGCCAGTTTATCTGGACTCCCTTTTCTTTTAGTCCGTCCTCTCCAAAGAAGACTTTATAAACTAAGGGTTCGGTTGCAAAGTCCCACGCATGAGGGTGCAGAGCGTTAAACCTTCCAAAGGAGCTCCTAAACTTACCAACCTTCAACTGAAAGCCAAAGGGAAGTCCCCTCGTTACTGCGTAAGCTTCCTCCAATTCTACGTCGTGCTCGGTAAAGGGTATGGTTGCATAAAGGTCAAAGTAGGGGTCTACGGGAGCGTAAAGGTAAAGCTCTCCGTAATTGAGGTTAAAGCCTCTTTCCCTGTTAAGTCCGTGTCCGTGGTCGTTCTCGTGAGTGTGGAAAAGTCCGGGTATCTCTAATTTCTTAAAGGTCTTATCCTTAACATTTCTACTCACGAAAGAGGTATCCACTATAAAGGAAATGTCTGGAAGGAAAGCTCTCTGAGAGAAGGGAGAGTAAGCTCTTAAGCCTTCTGAGTATTTGAGCTTTAGCTCTACGGTTCTGTCTGCAGGAGCAGGTCTTTCAGTTTTTTGGGTGGTTTCTTCCCTTTCTGCTTGCTTCTTTTGAGCTTCTTCAAGAGCCTTTATCTTCCTTTCAAGCTCTTGTATAAGTTTTCTTTGCTCTTCAAGCTGTCTTTTGAGCTCTTCTAAGTTTTCTTGTGCAAAGGACAAGCTAAAGATTCCCAAAGCAAGTAAAACCTTTTTCATGGGCGCACCTCCTGCAAAAGTTTTTGTTTTTGAGAGAAAGTTCAAAAAGGTTTAAGTAGTTAAGAGAGCTCCTAAGGTAAGGTTTTTAAGGTAAGGTTTTTACGCAGGAGGTGCGCGGGAGCTTTTGCGTTTGAGGGTGATTAAATGAGGCTTTTTATAACTTTCGGGTTCTTCTATAAAAAAGACTAATGGAGCAGTTTTCTTTGGCTCTATCTTAGGCTCTTCCTTTTTCTGAGGGCTTACCTGAAGGATACATATGTGACAATTTGGGTGTAGTTTGTGGTCTTTATGTTCGTGGGTTAGGGTTATCTCCCCTTGAATGCCGAAGAGGATAAGAAGAAGGGTGATTAGGAGTTTTTTCATGGTTTTAGCTAAGTAGTATTTTAATAAAACTAAAGATGAATGTCAATACCTATCTTAATTTTTATTGATTTTGGAAGGGTAGGTTTTCTCTTGCCTGCTACCAGCTCCTAAGAAGGTCTCAGATAACCTTACCCTCTCTTTTAGACCTAAGGGAGGTTGTTGTAAGATTTTGATGTTGTTATAATAATTTTAAGTTAATTTTATTAGGAGGTTTAACATGAAAAGATACTTCTTGCTTCTGGCTTTGGTGAGTAGCTCGTTGGCAAAAGAGTTAATCCTTGAAGACATAAGCGTTACGGCAACCAGAACGGAAAGGAAAACGGAAGATACGCCGGCAAGCGTAAGCGTCGTAGGAAAAGAGAAGATTCAACAAAAGCCCATGCTCAACCTATACGACGCCCTGCAAGGCTTACCAGGTGTAAATATAGCCTCAAGAAATCAGGGATACGACACGAGGCTAATAATAAGGGGTGCGGGGCTGAAGGCTACTTACGGCGTAAGGGAGATAATGATACTGCTCAACGGTGTTCCCATAACGGACCCAGACAGTCTCACGAGGCTGGATTTCGTGGATACATCCCTCATAGAGAGGGTAGAAGTGGTTAAAGGTCCCAACTCAACCCTGTGGGGGGTTAACGCCTTTGGCGGTGTTATAAATGTAATAACCAGAAGCCCCTTTGAAAAGAAGGGAGGGTTCATAAAACTCGGTTTTGGAGATTACAACACCCAAAACCATAACATATATTACTCCACACCTATCGGTGGGGGATTTTATCTTGGCATTAACGCAAGTAGAAGGCAGTCAGACAACTCCTGGAGACCTTGGAACAAGTTCTGGACCAATCAAGTGGTTTTGCAACCCTCTTACATGTTTGAAAACGGGGATACATGGGAGAACTATGTAAGCTACACGAAAGCAAGCTTACAACTGCCAGGTTCTCTCGTTGTAAATCCGGCAAGGGGTATAGACCAGTTTTCCGAATATCTAAAAACGGGTAGGGTACCGAGAACTGCAGACCCTTGGAAACACATGGGAAGATACTCAGAGATATTTTTCTTTAGCTCAAAGCTAAACAAAACTTTCGGAAATTGGGAAGTAATACCCTTAATTTATACAAACCACTGGCAACACTACCACCCTGTTACCGGCAGAATAAACGACGCGGACACATGGATATACGGAATGGACTTTCAGGTTAACTACAAACACGGTTTTGGCACGCTCACTATGGGGGCAACCCTAAGACACGACGACCAAAAGACTAAATACTTTAGGTATAAAGATGTAGACGAAAGAGGAAAACCCCCTAGAATAGTTAGCACGCTTTCTGACGCAAAGGGAGACCTCTTAGAGAGACAAAACCAAAAAACAACCCTTTACGGGGTTTTCCTTCAAGAATCCGTTCAGAAGGGTAGGTGGATAATAGATGTGGGCGTAAGGTTAGACAGGGTCAGCTTTGACATAAGCGGTTATAAGTGGGGAGACTACAGCTTTTCTGCGGGTAATTACAGGAGTTGTCCAAATCCTTCCATAGATAGATGCTTTGATTACTCAGTAAAGAGAGACTATACGGCTATAAGTCCTAGGATTGGTGTTCTCTACAAGCTCACTCCTGGAATTAATATCTATGGGAACATATCCACGGGTGTCAACACGCCTACGAGCTCTGAGCTTTCTTCAAATCCAGACCTCAAGCTCGCCAAGGCTATCAATTACGAGATAGGACTAAAGACGAGGCACGAAAGGTTTAACCTTGATACTGCCGTTTATTACATGCAGGTAAAAGACGAGGTGGTGAGGGTGATACAACCCAACGGATACACCCAGTTCGTTAATGCGGGAAAGACCGAAAAGAAAGGCTTTGAGCTTTCTGCATCTTATAGATTACTCAAGGAGCTTGAGGCTGGAGTATCCTACGCTTACTCCGATTACAAATTTAAAGAATTTTCTGAACCTGTGGGGGGTGTGAATGTAAGCAGGAAAGGAAACAGGTTACCTTACATACCTATACATCAATATTCTATTTTCCTCAGCTATAAACAACCTTCCGGACTTTATGCAAGAGTGCAAGCGGATACTTGGGGCGAGTATTACATGGATAACGCCAACTCGGAGAAGTATTCTGGCTACAAGTTCCTAACGAGCGCAAGCGTAGGTTATGCAAAAGGAAACTTTGATGTCTCCTTTATGGTTGATAACCTATTCAACAAAAAGTATGCGGTTGAAGCAACCAAGGACACAAGCGGGGTAAAAAGGTACATTCCGGGAGCACCGAGGACCTTTTTAGCAAGGATAACCTACAACTTTTAAAGGAGGTGTGCCGTGCATCAGCTGAGCATCCAACTCAAAAAGAGTAGTAGGGACATACTTGATAAACCCGTTATAGGCTTTCTTTTTAAGAACAAGTATGTGCTCCTTACCTACAGGCTCTTTACCCTTTTCCTACTTCTTTACGCCATACTCTACGGCTTTATAAACCCAACAAAGGAGAACATATTCACAACCGCGGTCTTTTGGTCTCTCTTTTGGCCCTTCTTTATGGTGGTAACCCTTCCTACGCTTGGGAATGTCTTCTGTATGGTGTGCCCTCTCGGCTTCTTAGGAAGACACATAACCAAGATAGGACTAAAGATGAGGCCTCCAAAGTGGCTTACAAATCCCTACATAGGTCTTATAGTATTTAACATACTCGCTTACTGGTTTGTGATATACACCTTTCCGGGACTTTTAAGAAGTCCTCTCATAACAGCTTTGTTCTTCCTATTCTTTACCGTTCTTGCCATAGTCTTCTTTTTCCTGTTCAGAGGTATGGCTTACTGTAAGTACATATGCCCCATAGGAGCTGTAAATACCGCCTTTGCGAGAACATCTCCCATGTGGCTCTCTACTTACGAGGAGGAGTGCAAAACATGCAAAAAGCCGGAGTGTGCCTTGGCTTGTCCCTACGAGCTTAACCCTTCCAAGTTTGACCAGAAGAACTCCATGTATGCTTGCACCATGTGTATGGAATGCGCCCACGCCTGCGAAGCGGTAAGGCTTGAGGTTAGGTCCTTTGGAAGCTCCTTATACAAAGATATAAAGAACCCAAAGCTAATAGAGGTTATGGTCTACATACTTCTCGTTGCGGTTATAACCTTTACCATGAGGTTTCACCACGGACTTTCAAGAACGGGACTATCCGATTACATGCCTTGGGTGATAGTAGGTAAGTATATCCAGGAGACATTTGGCTTGCCAAAGTGGATAGATATGACTGGACTTGTCGCAATGCTTATGGCATTAATTCTTGTCCTTTCTATAGTTTATGTGAGCTTCAAGGTCGTATCCAAACTAACCGGTAAGAGCTTTAGGGAAAGTCTTCTACTGCTTGGTTATGCCTTTGCTCCTCTTATGATAGTGGGAGGGCTATCTCACGTGCTTGAGTTCTTCTTCATAGAGTACTATCACAACATCGTAAACGGCTTTTCTCAGGCTTTTGGCCTTGGGATACACGCAGAGCCTTTGGCTAAGAGAGGGGAAGCGTGGCTTTACATATTCAAAGTTTTCCCCTTCATTGCAGGCTTTTGGAGCCTTCACATCCTTTGGAAGAGGACGGAGCTAATGGGCTCTGAAAGGAGGTTGTGGGTATTCCTCTCTGCTTCGGCTCTCGTATGGGTGTATCTATTCTTAAGCGCTTTTGTCCTTTGGGCTATGTTTAACTTCCCGCCTCACCACCACCACTTTCATAGATAACGGATTTGGTTTCTAATGCTATTCTTATTCTTTTTTATCCTTTCTCCCCCCTTTTGTCTCCTATTTAACCTTGACAATACCAAACTCAAAAAATATTATAAAAGTAAGTTAGGACTACGGAGGTTTGGGGATGATAAGTGAGAATTTGTTTTCCGCAAAGTCGTTGGAATACTTGGAAAAAGCCAAAGAGATAGCGAGAGAGTTTAAGGACACGAAAGTTGATACGGACCACTTGCTTCTTGCGATGCTATCCGACGAAAAGTCTCCCCTTGCAAAATACGTAGAAAAGAGGGGTATAGACAGAAAGGAATTTATAAAGAGAGTTTACGAATACTTAGAGAACCTTCGCAAACAGCTGGAAAAGGCTGTAGAGGCTGAAGCCCAAAATCTCATAAACCTTAGGACTCAGATAATGGAAGTAAAGTCAAGCATAGGAAACCTTCAGACGGAGCTAAAGGAAATCCAAAAAGCTAAACAGAAAATACAACAAGAGTTAGAAGTTGCAAGGAGATACGGAGACTGGTGGAGCGCAGAAACCTTAGCCCTTGAGCTAAGGAGCGTAGAGAGTGCGGAAAGAAGTCTAAGGAGACAGCTTGAACAGGTTGAGAATACTCTAAGCTCAGTTTTCAGTAGGGAGGACGCAAGAGCCTTTCTTGAAAACAAGCTAACCATAGACGGCCTAATACGCAAAGCCTTAGAAAAATCTCCTTTAATTGAGCAAGTTAAAGACCTTGGAATCTCACCGGACAGAATTAAGGACAAGGTAGCGGAAAAGGTTTTTGGCAAAAAGCCAGCCTTTGACTACAGCCAGCACTTAATTAAGGTTCTTGAAAAGGCTCAAGACAAAGCGGTTAGCGAAGGAGAAGCTCAAGTTCAGCCCTCACACATAGGGGCTGCCTTAATTGAGGCTAAGGATACCATAGGTGGTAAGCTATTAAATCAAGTTTTAGGAGGTGAACAAGAGATGAAAAAGGACTTTACTCAGGAGCTCAAGGAAGAAGAAAAGTCTGCCCTTGAGCGGTTTGGCGTTAATCTAAACGAGCTTGCCCGTCAAGGAAAGCTTGACCCCGTAATAGGAAGGGAAAAGGAAATAAACCAAGTTATAGAGATACTTCTTAGAAGAACAAAGAACAACCCCGTTTTAGTGGGAGACCCGGGAGTAGGTAAAACCGCAATAGTAGAGGGATTGGCTCAAAGAATAGTAAACAAAGAGGTTCCACCAGAGCTCCAAGACAAGGAGATTTGGTCTGTGGACATGGCTTCACTCCTTGCAGGTTCTAAGTACAGGGGAGAGTTTGAAGAAAGACTAAAGAACCTTCTTGAAGAGGTTAAGAATAAAGGAAACGTAATACTCTTTATAGACGAGATTCACACCGTAGTAGGTGCGGGAGCAGCCCAAGGAGCGGTTGATGCGGCAAACATAATGAAGCCAGCCCTTGCGAGGGGTGAGATTAGGGTTATTGGAGCCACTACCGTAGACGAATACAGGAAGTACATAGAAAAGGACCCAGCCCTTGAAAGGAGGTTCCAACCCGTATTCGTAGACGAGCCCACCGAAGAGCAAACTATGGAAATTCTAAAGGGCTTAAGGCCCAAGTTAGAACAATACCACAAGGTAAAGATTTCGGACGAAGCGATAGAGGCAGCGGTAAAGCTCACCAAGAGATACGTAACCTTTAGAAGACTACCTGACAAAGCCATAGACGCCCTTGACCAAGCATCCGCAAGAAAGAAGCTCAAAGTTATAGGAACTCCCCCAGAAGTTCAAGAAATAGAAAGAAAGATAAAAGCCCTTGAAGAGGAAATTATCCAGGCAAACCTAAGGGGAGATTACGAAAGGGAAGCCCAGCTAAAGATACAAAAGGCACAACTTGAAAAGCAAAAGCAGGAGCTTCTCAGCAAACAAGGAGGTGTAGAAACCAAGATTAAGGAGCTAAAGAGGAAGATAGACGAGCTTGAGGAAAGAATTAGAGAGACTGCGGAAAAAGGCGACTACGAAAAAGAGGCGGAACTTAAGATAGAAAAGATTAAGCTTGAAAAAGAGTTAAAGGCTTTAGAACAGCAAAAGTCTAAAGAGCTAGTGGTAAGTTGGGACGACGTTGCGGAAGTGGTATCTGAATGGACTGGAATACCAGTCTCCAGACTCAAAGAAGAAGAGATGCAAAAACTCCTTAAGCTTGAAGAAGAACTTCACAAGAGAGTTGTTGACCAAGAGCACGCCGTTAAAGCTGTTGCGGAAGCAGTCAGAAGGGCAAGAGCAGGGCTAAAAGACCCCAAAAGGCCTATAGCGAGCTTCCTGTTCTTGGGACCTACCGGTGTAGGAAAGACGGAGCTCTCTAAGGCTCTTGCGGAGCTCCTGTTTGGAGACGAAGATGCGCTCATAAGATTAGACATGTCTGAGTTTAAGGAAGAGCACTCGGTTGCAAAGCTCATCGGAGCACCCCCCGGATACGTAGGATACGAAGAGGGTGGAAAGCTCACCGAAGCTGTAAGAAGAAAGCCTTACTCCGTAATCCTTCTTGACGAAGTAGAAAAGGCTCACCCAAGGGTTTTAGACCTGTTCTTGCAAGTTCTTGACGACGGAAGACTAACCGACAGCCACGGAAGGACCGTAGACTTCAGAAATACCGTAATCATAATGACCTCTAACATAGGCTCCCAATACCTTCTCAACATCCCCGTAGATGCAGACGAAGAGACTATGAACAAGGAATTTGAAAAGGCAAAGGAGAAGGTATTAGAAGAGCTAAAGCTTTACATGAGACCGGAGTTTATAAACAGAATTGACGAGATTATAGTGTTCAAACCCCTAACCATGAAGGAACTCTCCCAAATCATAGACCTGCTCATCGCTAGCGTAAACAAGCGGCTGGCAGAAAGGAACATAAAATTAGAGCTAACGGAAGAAGCAAAGAGGGAACTCGTAAGAAGAGGATACGACCCAGCCTTTGGCGCAAGACCGCTAAAGAGAACCATACAAAGATACATAGAAACCCCCTTAGCGGACAAGATTATTAGGGGAGAGGTAAAAGAGGGAATGACGGTAGTTGTAGACTACAAGGACGGAGAGTTCCTGTTCCTTCCAAAAGAGGAATACGAAAAGCAAAAAGCAGCGGCTGAGGCTTCTGGATAATCCCTTTATAACTCCCCCTTTTTTTCTTTTGTCGTATACTTTCTTCTTTAGACGGGGCGTAGCGCAGGTGGTAGCGCGCTGGCTTCGGGAGCCAGAGGTCGCCGGTTCGAGTCCGGTCGCCCCGAGCTTTTAAGTATAATTTACTAAATGCTCAAACTCATAGTAATCAGGCACGCCGAAAGCGAATGGAACCCAGTAGGACGCTACCAAGGACTTCTTGACCCAGACCTTACCCAAAGGGGTATAAAGCAAGCCCAAAGACTCGCAGAGGTTCTTAAAAAGGAAAACATATTCGCTATTTTTACTTCACCCCTAAAAAGAGCCTTCAAAACCGCTCAAATAATTGGGGAAGCTCTGGGAATAGAGCCTATAAAAGAGGAAAGGATAATAGAGATAGACCACGGAGTGTGGTCGGGAATGCTCGTTGACGAGGTAAAAGAAAAGTTTCCCCAAGACTTTGAGATGTGGTTAAAAGAACCCCATAAGGTTAAGTTTCCAGAGGGTGAAAGCCTACAGGATGTCTTTTTCCGAGTAAAGGACTTTTTAAAGGAAATCCTTGAGAAGTACAACGAGAAAACGATAGCAATGGTTTCCCACACCGTTCCTATACGATGTCTTTACTGTGCGGTTCTTGACTTAGACCTTTCTAAGTTCTGGAGCTTTGGGTGTGACAACGCGTCTTACTCTATAATATATTTAGATAGTGAGGGTAGAAACGTTATCCAAAAACTAAACATAACTTGCCACTTGGGAGAGCTCTATGTGGAAGCCCACAAAGCCCTTTAGTCTTATACTTCTTCTCTTAGTTTTAATAACCTTTGGTGAAGAGCTAAGGGAAAGACTAACCGTAAGGGTAAAGGTTCAAGAGATAATAGAGTTGAGAAAACCAGAATTAGAATTACCCGACAAGCTCTCTTACAGACTAAAGTCTTACGACATAGTGAATGTTCAGGGAAAACTCTTAGAGCCCCCAAAGGAGATAGAGGAAGGGGAATTATACCTTCCAAAAGAGGGGGGATGTGGAGCGCCAAAGGACTTAAACCTCTACAAACGGGCTGTAGAAGCTTACAAAAAAGGTGACCTTTACACCGCGGAGAGGGCTTTAACAGACCTTTTAGCTATTCCAAACTCTCCCTTTGCAAATCCCGCTAAATACCTTTTGGGTCTCATTAAATACAAGAAAGTTCAATACACTGAGGCTCTAAAGCTTTTTGAAGAAGCCTGTAATACGATGCACTTTTACACGGCGCCCGCCTGTGAGAGCTTTTTCGCCCTATACTTCAAACTCTACGACAAAGCCTATCCCGCAAAAACGCCAGAGCTCTGGAAAAGGGTTTATACCATTCGCGAAGAAAACACTATTCCAAAAGAAGATTTAAAGTGTGAGAGCTTTACCTTTAAAAAGTATTGCACTTACCTAAACGACTTTATCCAAGGAAGGGAAAATCTTGACTACAGGGAAAGCACCGAAATAAGGAGAGCAATCCTACTTTTTGAAAGTGGAAATTACGCCGAAGCTAAAGAGGTACTTGATAGGTATAAAAGTAAGCTCCTTCCTTACAGGGACGTCGTTATCTACTACTTGGGACTTATTGCGCTAGCACAAGAAAATTACGACGAAGCTATTGGAAACGCCTTACTTCTTGAAACGCTAAACGAAAAGCTTGCCAACAACCTATACATTCAGATAGCCTTAAAAAAGCCAGAAATTTCTAACTACGCTTACGAAAGGACGAAGGACAAGTGGATACTTAGCTTTTCTGGAGTAAAGGCTTACAACGAAGGGAACTACCAAAGGGCTTTAGTTTTTCTCAAAGAAAGTGGAGAATACCTATACGCTACTTACGCTGCACTAAAGCTGAAAGATTACCAGCTTGCTTACGAGCTACTTAAAAAAATTGACCAAAAAGACGAGCATTACTACACGCTTTTACTGGAAGTTCTATATAATCTTGGAAAAGACGACGAATTTCTACAGGTTCTAAACGAGATAAGGTATAACTATCCCGAGCTTTACGAAGAGTACTACGGGTGGTATTTCTTTAAACAAAAAGACTGGGAAAGGGCTGCAGGATACTTTAAGAATCCCATCCACAAAGCGATAGCTCTTTACAACGCAGGAAAGTACGAAAAGGTTTTAGAACTTCTAAAAGATAACGAAGAATACGAAGCAAGAATTTTAAAAGCTAAGGCCTCCGTAGCCCTTGGAAGGACGGGACTTGCCCGCAGGTTCCTGTATGGAGAAACCCCCGAAGAGATTTACCTACTTGGCTTTAGTTACTTCGTAGAAGGCAGCTACGAAAAGGCTATTCCCTTTTTTGAGAAACTCCTCAAAGACCCAGAATACAAGCTAAGGGCTATGCTTCGTCTTGCGGATAGCTACTACAATCTTGGACAAAGGGACAGGGCAAGGACTCTTTACAGTCTAATAACTAAAGAGTTTAAAAACTCCCAAGAAGCCCGCGAAGCCTTAATAGCTTTGGCTCAGATAGAAGCAGAAGCTCCAACCAAAAACTTAGAAGAGCTCTTGGAAGAGTTTATTAGACTCTATCCTAACAGTCCAATAATTCCAGAGCTTCAGCTTCAGCTTGCTAAGGTTTATGCGCAAGAAGGCAGAAAGAAAGAGGCTGAAATGATACTAAGGAAACTTCTAAAGGACCCCGACTACGGAGACCTTGCAGCCTTAGAGCTTGCAAAAATCACCGACGACAAAAGGGAAAAGGAAGAAGCGCTCCTAAGGCTCTTAAATAGCAAAAAAGAAGAGGTAAGGAAAGAAGCCTTTTCAATGCTTAGCGAGCTGTACGAAAAAGAGGGAGAGCTCCTTAAGTTTGCTAAGCTTCTTGAAGGAAGAGACTTCCAGTCTCAGGTTAAGGCTGTAGAGCTTTATCTCAAACTTGGAAAAGTAGAAGATGCGGGAAGAGTCTTCAAAAGCCTCTATACGAAAGATAAAAACTCGGAAGAGTTAAAGGAGCTTGCCTTAAGTTTGTACGAGAAAACCGGGAAGGTAGAGTATCTCCAAATAGCTTATAGCTCAAAGAAGCCTGAGGTTGCCCTAAGGGCTGCATACCTTCTTGGCGTGTATTATTCGGATAAGGACAGCAAGAAAGCCTTGGAATACTTAGCGGAAGTTGTCTACAGTGAAAAGAAGGAGCTTCCTTTTTACAAAAGTGCGGTTCTGACCAGCGGTGAGCTTCTTAAGAAACTCAAGGCTTTCAGGGATGCCTCGTGCATACTTAAGAAGTTAACGGGTATAAATTTAGAAAAGGAAGAAGAAGAAAAGCTTTTAAAATTAAAGGAAGGATTGCCACCCTGTGAGGGATAAAGATGGAGTTTATACTTTCGCTTATTGAAAAAGGTGGATTCGTTATGTATCCCCTTTTGTTGATTTCTCTCTACTCGTGGTACATAATCGTGGAACGCGCGTTAAATCTAAGGAGTTCAAACTACCTTCCGGGAAACCTAAAGGAGCTAAAGCTCTTAATCCAGAAAGGAGACTACGAGGGAGCGCTTAAGCTAACGGAATTATCGGAGCATCCCTTCTCTAAGGCCGTAAGGATAACTCTAATGGAATTTCTAAAAGGTAGAAAGGAAAAGGGTTATCTGCTCCAGCTCATGGAAGGAGAGCTTGCCTCAATAGTTCCAAAGGTAGAGAAAAACCTAATAATTCTTTCCGTAATTGCTTCGGTTGCACCCCTTTTGGGTCTTTTTGGAACTATAACGGGACTAATAAAGGTCTTTTCAGCTTTTGCTTTAACGCAAGACGAACAAGCCCTTAACCTCCTTGCAAAGGGAATAAGCGAGGCTTTGGTGGCGGCAGCCACTGGACTTGCGGTAGCAATACCTTCGCTACTTGCCTACTGGATATTTAAAGCGATAGGAAACAACATCCTTGACAAAGTAAGTGAAGAAGCCAAAGAGATAGTAAACTCCTTGGAGTAAGGATATGAACTTAAGGAGGAGAGTTAGGTTTGGTGAAGAGCACAGAAGCTACATAGATGTCGTTCCCCTCGTTGATACACTCCTTGCGGTTTTCTTATTTTTGGCGGTTCTTGCCTTCCAATCTCCCGTAACCTTCATAGCCCTAAAACTTCCCTTTGCGGAAACGGGAGAAAAGGCTAAGCTAACGGCTCTGAAGGTTCAGATAAAGGAAGACGGAACCTACCTTTACGAAGGTAGGCCCCTCTCGGAGGAAGACCTAATAAAGCTCCTAGAAGATAAGAAGTTTGATTACCTCGTAATTGAAGCGGACGAAAACGCAAAGCACAAGTTCGTAGTTAAACTTATGGACCTTGCTCGCAAAAAGGGTATTGAAAACGTAGTCATCGCAGTCAGAAAGCAGAGATGAGTTTTTTCCTCAAAAAACTCGTCTCATACTTTATCCTTCCTCCCGGAATTTTCGTAATTGTCTTTCTAATTATTTACTTTTTTAGTAAGCAAAAGTTTATAAAAAGGCTTGCCCTTTTGTCCGCAATAACCCTATACCTCATCTCCGTAGAGCCTTTTAAGGACCTCCTTTACTATCCCCTTGAAAAGCCTTATACAATTCCCGAAAATCCCCAAGGAGATGCCATTGTCGTTTTAGGGGGCGGTGCTTACAACGACGGAAAGCTAAAGGCTTCCTCTTTTAAAAGGCTGATTGTTGGTTTTGTTCTTCACAAAAGAACTAATCTTCCCATAATCCTCTCTGGGGGTTCATCAGTAAGCGCAATACCAGAAGCGGAAATTATGAAGGATTTATTAAAAGCCTTTGGCGTTGAAGAGAAATACATATACTCAGAGGTCAGCAGCAGGGACACAGAAGAAAACGCACAATACGTAAAGAAGGTTTGTGAGAAGATAGGTTGTAAAAGGATTATCTTGGTTACCTCCGGTTTTCACATGAAAAGAGCAGAAGCTCTCTTTAAAAAGGCTGGCTTTGAAGTGGTTCCCTATCCTACGGATTTAAAGTACGAAGGAAAGTATAACATTTACAGTTTCTTTCCTAAGTATAGCGTTTTTTACGACAGCAGTGTAGCGATAAGGGAATACATAGGCCTTTTCTTTTACAAGCTCACGGGTCGGATTTAAGTTTTTCGTAAACCTCTTTTACCTGCTTATAAGTTTCCTCTAAGCTCCCCGAATTGTCTATAACGAAGTCTCCGTACTTTACTTTTTCTTCTATGGGCATTTGGAGTTTCCAGCGCCTCTCAAAGTCCTCTAAGGAAAGCCCCCTTTTAAGAGCCCTTTCCCTGCAAACCTCGTAGGGTGCATAAACGACAATTAGCTTGTCAAACTTCTTGTAGCTTCCCTTTTCAACGAGCAGGCTTGCCTCTAAGATAAGGATTCCTTCCTTGGGAAGAGTTTTTTCAAGTCTTTCAAGCTCCTCGTAAAGGGCTTTGTGGGTTATTTCTTCTAGTTTCTTGAGCTTTTCTTTGTCAGAAAAAACGATTTTGGCGAGTTTTTTCCTGTCTATATTTCCCTCCTCGTCTAAAATCTCTTTGCCAAAGACTTCCAAAACCCTTTCGTAAACGGGATGCCCCTTTTTATAAAAGGAGTGAATTACTTTGTCTGCATCAACGACGAAAGCCCCAAGCTCTCTAAACATGCTTGCTACCGTGGACTTCCCGCAGCCTATGTTTCCCGTAAGACCCACCCTCTTCATGTAAGCCCGTAGACCGCTATCTTAAACTCGTCTGCCAATTTTTTAAAGCTTTCTTTCCTAACGATGTAAACCTTTCCCGCTTCTAAAAACAATGCCCTTGCTCCTACCTTTTTCATAACCTTTAGCGTATCCTCACCCACGGTAGGAACGTCTATCCTAAAGTCTTGATTTTTACGGGCAACTTTTATGACGACGGTTCCCCTGCCCGCTAATCTTCCAGCTCTTTCTATGGTTTCTTGCGTTCCCTCCATAGCCTCTACCGCCACTACTGCCTTATCTTTCACCACTATTGTTTGTCCAATGTCTAAACTGGCAAGCTCTTTCGCTATAGGAAAGCCCCAGCGAGCGTCCTGTAGGGCTTCCTCGTCTGGAAAAATAGAGTTTATACTACCCTCTTCAGCCAATAACTCCGAAAGTATCGGCTTTGGGTCAATAACGGGAAATCCCCTTTCTTCTAAAAAGTTTATAAAGGCTCTTATTAGGGTTTCTGGCTTTTTATCTTTGAGTTTTCTCAAGAGATTAAAGGTAGTCCAGTCTAACCTAAGGAGCTCCGAAAAAACCAACCTGTGTTCAAACTTTCCGAGCATAACCACACCTTCCACTTTTTCTTTCTCAAAAATGCTTAAAAGTTTTCCTATCTTTCCAAAAGGGATTGTGTAGTGGGTCTTAAAGTTGGTTATACCTTCTACGCCTACCGAGACAACTTCGTATCCTTTTTGAAAAGCCTTCTCTACGAACTCCTGTGGGAGCTCACCGTATCCCGCAATTAGGCCTAACCTTTTCATTCAAAAAGTATGATAGCTTAAAGTAAAATATTCGTAGTGCCAAAAGAATTGGAGAAGTTTGAAGTCATAATAAGCAGTGGAAAAACCCTAACGATAACGATTCTAAAAGACACAAAAAATAACGAGATTTTTAGCGTCAGAGTAGAAAGGAGCGATTTTTCCGAAATTCCAGTTGGCTCTATCCTTAAGGGTAGGATTAAGCGTTATCACACGAGTTTGGACAGCTACTTCGTTGATGTGGGCTTTTCCCGTGAAGCCTTTTTGCAGAAAAAGAAGGGTTGTGAAAATCTCAAGATAGGTGATACGGTTATCGTTCAGCTTCAAAGAAAGGAGGACTGCCTAAAGGGAGCGAAGCTGACTTGTGCTATAAGCCTTCCGGGGAGATTCGTAGTTTACCTTCCTCACGGAAGCAAAGTAGCCGTATCTTCAAAAATAAAAGAGAAAAAACTCGTTCAAGAGATGAAAGAGGTGTTAAAAGGGCAGTTAAAAGAGGGTGAGGGAGTAATACTTCGCTCTGCTTCCCTGTATGCAAAAACGAAAGAGGTCTTAGAGGAATTGGAAAGTCTTAGGAATCTCTGGAATAGTATAAAAGCGAAGGCTAAGAAAGTAAATGTTGGAGTAATCTTTAAGGAAGCTCCCCTTTTCGTTCGTATCGTTCGGGACAACTGGGTAAACATTAAGGAGATAGTAGTTGACAGTCCTAAGGTTTGGGAGGTTTTGATAGATTACTTTGGAAGTTCTATCTCTTCAAAGGTAAAGTATGTAAAAGACATTAACAAACACTTGGGAGACCTTAGCGTAAACCAGATAATTGATAAGATTCTCTCTAAGTATGTCTGGCTAAAGGGAGGGGGATTTCTCGTAATAGAAGAAACGGAGGCTATGACGGTGGTTGACGTAAATAGCGGAGAGGGATGTGGAAAGAACTTAGAGGAAAGCGCCTTAAAAACTAACATAGAGGCTATTGAGGAACTTGCAAGACAGATAAGGCTAAAAAATCTCGGGGGGATAATAATCGTTGATTTGATAAATCTGAAGGAAAAGGAAAACGTAGAGGAGCTTCTCAAGAGGGCAAAGGAGATACTTTCAGAGGACAATGTAAAGATTTACGGTCTTACGAAGTTAGGACTATTAGAGCTTACGCGCAAAAGAGAAGGGGAGAGTAACACGAAGATACTCTCTGAAGACTGTCTTACCTGTGGTGGAAAGGGATTAATTAAGAGTAAGGAGTGCGTTCTGTTCCTTATAGAGAAGGAGCTTGAGGAATACGTAAGTAGGTATGCTAAGGTAGAGCTTGAGGTTCACGAAAGGCTCTACGAGGGTGCTGTTAAACTTATTGAGGAGAAAAATTGGAAGGATTGGGTTAGTATAAAAAAAGTATGGAAAGAGGACCCAAACTACTACAGACTGCTTTCCTTATAGCTTTTTTTGGGCTAATCCTTTCTTCTTGTGCTCCAAAGTCTGAAGAAAGGAGACAGCAATACGCCAAGGAGTTTTATACGGAAGGCCTAAGGGAGTATAGAAAAGGAGACTACAAAGAGGCAAAAGCCAAGTTTGAAAAGGCGCTCTCTTACTTAGAACAACTGACGCCCGAACAGATAAAGGAGGTTAAGTTTCTCTTAGTAAAGTCTGCCTTTTTGGCTAAGAATTACGTTGATGCGGTAGTTTACGCTGAGGACTTCCTTTCTAACTACCCGGGAAGTCCTGAGGCGGAAGAGGTTTTCTCCATTCTCGTGATTAGTCTCGTAAAAGTAGCACCAGACCCCTACAGAGACCAAACCTACACGATAGAAGCAATTAGTAGAGCTAAGGAGTTTTTAGAAAAGTATCCAAACAGTAGGTTTAGAGGGAAGGTAGAGGAAGCCATAGACGAGGCTCGTAGAAAGCTCGCTTATCACTACTACTACATAGCCAAATTTTACGAGGATTACGGATATCCTTACAACGCCGCAGTGAGGTATAGAGAAGTCCTTATAAACTTTCCAGACTACTTTTCTGACGAAAGGATAACCTACGCTTACTTAAAAAATCTCCTTCTCACTCCAAAGCAAGTAAAAGAAGAAAAGGAGAAAATTCAAAGGCTTATTGAAAAAGCCCAGGAAAACCTAAGAAAGGTTAAAAGTGAAGAGGAAAAATTAGCCATAAAAAATAGGATAGAGTTCCTAAAAAAGGAAATTGAAAGGTGGGAAAGGATAAAGGAGGAAGCCTTAAAAGAGGCCGAAGAAGGACTAAAAAAGTATAAAGAAGTCTACGGAGAGACGCTTCTTTACAAGGAGCTTTTAAAATTAAGGGAAAGATGGAGAAGTTAAGGCTTATAAAGAAGCTCTTGGAAGATAAGAAGGCAGAAGACATAGTAATATTAGACGTCTCAAGATTGACGAACCTTGCGGACTACTTCGTTATAGCTTCCGCAAACTCTCCCACCCACGCAAGAGCCTTAGCGGATTACTTGGAAGAGGAATTAAGGAAATTGGGAATGGAAATAGACCACGTAGAGGGAAAGGATTACGGACACTGGATTTTAGTAGACCTCATAGATACCATAGTCCACATATTTACTCCCGAAACGCGGGAGTATTACGGGCTTGAATGGATTTGGGCAGACGCCGAAAGGCTGAAGGTTTAACCCCCTTTTGGAACCATTAGCACTTCCGAATACCTGTCCTCCTTTAAATACCTTTCAAATACTTTCAGAAGGTCTACCCTTTTGACGACTTTGAGGTTTTGCTCAAAGTATCTGTAAAAGTCTAAGTCCTTAACCACCGTGTAGGAGTATCCTATGTCAAAAGCCTCGTTTTCTACCCTTTCTTTTTCAAAGATTCTGCTGTTTAGAATTCTCCTTTTTGCTTCCTCTACTTCCTCTTCGGTTAGTTTTTCGTAGGTTTCCCTTAGAAGCTCAAAGACTCTCCTTTTTACCTCTTCGTACTTGGAGGGCTCAAAGGTTGCAGAAAGGACGAAGAGATTATCCCGAGGTCTTCCAAGGTCTCCACAGGAATAGGAGTAAACGAGTCCCTTTTCCTTTAGCTCCCTGTAAAAGACGGAAATCCTGCCTTCACACAGAATCTCACTTAAAACCAAAAGTCCCATGTACTCTTTGCTTCCTATTGGGGGAACCCTCCACCCAATAATCCAATAAGCCTTTTGAACCCTTGTGTCTTCAAGTTTTTTAAAACGAACTCCTATCTGCTCTGGCTCGGAAGGAATCTGAACCTTAGGAACGGGTCTTCCCTCCTCTTTGCCAAAAGTGTTTAGAACCTCCTTCTCAACCTCCTTTGGGTCAACTTTTCCAACAACTACTACAGCCATGTTTCTTGGTTGATAAAAGGACCTGTAAAACTCCAAAAGCTTTTCTTTCGTAAACTTCCTTATAGTCTCTTCAAAACCTATGATGGGAAAGCGGTAAGGGGAAACTTTGTAAACGAGCTTTTCAAACTCCTCCCACAAAACCGTAGTTGGATTGTCCTTTCCTCTCCTTAGCTCTTCTATAACAATCTCCTTTTCTTTTTCTATCATCTGAGGGTCAAGGGTTGCTTTCATAGTAAGTTGGTAAAGCACCTCCAGAGCTTGCCTCCAATAGGGGTAAGCTATCTCTACATGATAGTAGGTGTAATCCTTCGAAGTCCCAGCGTTTATGTTCCCTCCAAGGCTCTCTATAATCCTGTCTATCTCTCCGTATTTATACTTCTCTGTTCCGTTAAAGAGCATGTGCTCCAAGAAGTGCGCCATACCTTTTTCGTCGTACTTCTCGTAAACTGAACCTACCTTGAACCAAATGTGAAGAGCTACTGCTTCTGTGTCCTCTCTTGGCTTTACTATGAGCTTAGCTCCGTTTGGCAGGTTTCTAATGTATAACTCCGCTCCCACTAAGACCTGAACCATAAGTAAAACCCCCAATACCAAAAGTCTAATCATCTCCTTACCCAGTTTAATAACCTATCCCTCATCCAGATAACCGCTCCAACCAGCAAAAAGAAACCCGTAGTCAGTAAAGCCAAAGGAAGAGCAAAGGGCTTTGAAACCCTTAAAAAGGTATCGTAAAAAAACAGGAATATTAAGTAATAGCCGTAAGCTACGAGAAGGTAAGAAAGTACTTGCCAAAACTTGGAAAGAACCACCCTTAAACTTTTCATAATCTTATAATACTCCAGATAACGGAGGTGAAAGGAGTTGATATTGGTGTTTTTGGGACCTCCCGGTGCAGGCAAAGGAACTCAGGCTCAAAGACTTGCCAAAGAAAAGGGTTTCCTTCACATATCTACCGGAGACTTACTTAGGGAAGCGGTTAAAAAAGAAACTCCCCTTGGGAAAAAGGCTAAGGAGTACATGGAACGGGGGGAGCTCGTTCCAGACGACCTAATAATAGCCCTTATAGAAGAGGTCTTTCCCAAGAACGGTAATGTAATCCTTGACGGATTCCCAAGGACTATAAAACAAGCGGAAGCTCTGGAAGAAATGCTAAAAAAGAAAGGCACGAAATTAGACAAGGTTATACTCTTTGAGCTATCCGACGAGGAAGTAGTAGAGAGACTTTCAGGAAGAAGAGTAGACCCAAAGACTGGAAAGGTTTACCACGTAAAGTACAACCCTCCACCTCCCGGCATTGAAGTCATTCAAAGAGATGACGACAAGCCAGAGGTTATAAAAAACAGACTACAGGTATACAGACAGCAGACCGCTCCCCTCATTGAATACTACGAAAAGAGGGGTATATTAAGAAAAATAGATGCGTCTAAGTCGGTTGAAGAGGTTTATAAGCAAGTATTAGAGGTTATAGCAAATGGCACTTGAGCTTTATTCCCAAAGGGAAATAGAAAAGATAAGGAAGGCAGCGCAAGTAGTAGCGGAAGTTTTGCAGATAGTTGCAGAAAACGTAAGGCCGGGAGTTTCTACTTGGGATTTAGAGATGATAGCAAGAAGGGAGACCGAAAAGAGGGGGGCAAAGGCTGCCTTCTTAGGATACAAACCGCCCTTTTCTCAAGTTAGTTATCCCGCAGCTCTTTGCATATCGGTTAACGACGAAGTAGTTCACGGGCTTCCAAAAAAGGAAAAAGTCCTAAAGGAAGGGGATGTGGTTAGCATAGATTTTGGGGCTATCGTTGACGGATACGCTGGGGACGGAGCGATAACGGTTATAGCCGGCAAGGGAACGGAGGAAGCGGAAAGACTCGTAAAAGCCACAAAAGAAGCCCTATACAACGCCATAGAAAAGGCAGTGCCCGGAAACAGAATAGGGGACATCACTTACGCCATACACGAAACCGCTCAAAAGTACGGCTTTAAGCCAATTCTCAGATTCGGTGGACACGGAATAGGAAGGAAAATACACGAAGAGCCCTTCGTTCCAAACAACGTTAAGGACATAGGAAAGAAGAATCCAAAGCTTATGCAGGGAATGGTTATAGCCATTGAGCCTATGCTCGCAATAGGAACTGAGGAAACTGTTGAGGACGGAGACGGCTGGACCGTAAAGACGAAAGACGGAAGCTTAGCCGCTCACTTTGAGCATACTGTTGCTATAACCAAAAAAGGTCCTATAATTTTAACGGAGTTGTAAGCATGGGAAAGAAGAAGAAACAAGAGCACGAAAAGGAGAAGGGGATAATATTAGAGGGAGAGGTTATAGAAGCCCTGCCAAACGGCAACTTTAAAGTTAAACTTGAAACAGGTCAAGAGGTCTTGGCTCACATCGCTGGAAAGCTCAGGGTTAACTTCATCAGGATACTTCCGGGGGATAGGGTCAAGGTTGAGCTTTCCCCTTACGACCTTACGCGGGGAAGGATAATCTACAGGCTATAAGAACTTGATTAAACTTTTTGGCTATTTTATACTAAAATATTCCTTTGTCTGCGGAGGTAAAGTATGAAAGTAAGGGCTTCCGTAAAAAAGCGCTGTGCAAAGTGCAAGATTATTAGAAGAAAGGGTAAGGTAATGGTTATTTGTGAAGTGCCAAGCCACAAGCAAAGACAAGGCTAACGGAGGTATGGTATGGCGAGAATAGCGGGAGTAGACCTTCCTAACAACAAAAAGCTTGAAGTTGCACTTACTTACATCTACGGAATAGGATGGTCCAGAGCAAGGGAAATATGTGAAAAAACGGGGATTCCTTGTACCAAGAGAGTAGGAGAACTCACACCAGACGAACTCAACATCCTAAGAAAGTTTATAGACGAAAACTACAAAGTTGAAGGAGACCTAAGAAGGGAAGTCCAGCTAAACATCAAAAAACTTATAGATATGGGATGTTATCGTGGAATTAGGCACGCAAGAGGGCTGCCCGTAAGGGGTCAGCAAACGAGAACTAACGCAAGAACCAGAAAAGGTAAAAGAAAGACCGTAGGTGGAACGAGAAGAGCAAGACCATCTAAGTAAGGAGGGTAGCCATGGCTAAAAAGAAGAAGCAAAAAAGACAAGTTACTAAAGGAATCGTTCACATTTACACTACCTTTAACAACACCATAGTTAATGTTACGGACATGCAAGGAAATACCATAGCTTGGGCAAGTGGGGGAACCGTTGGATTTAAGGGAACGAGAAAGTCCACACCTTACGCAGCTCAACTTGCAGCCCAAAAGGCTATGAAAATGGCTAAAGAAGCTGGAATTCAAGAAGTAGAAATCTGGATAAAAGGCCCGGGAGCAGGAAGGGAAAGTGCGGTAAGGGCGGTTTTCGCCTCTGGAGTTAAGGTAACCGCAATAAAAGACGTAACCCCTATTCCCCACAACGGTTGTAGACCACCCGCAAGGAGGAGAGTCTAATGGGTAGATACATAGGACCTTGGGTAAAGATTGACAGAAGGTTTGGGGTTGTAGTTTCTGGTAAAAAGTCCGCTCCAAAAATACTCGCCAAAAGGAATTATCCCCCTGGACAACACGGAAGAAAGTACGGAAGAAGAAGAAAGCTAACCGAATACGGACTCCGTCTTATGGAAAAGCAGAAGCTTAAGTTCCTCTATGGTGGCTTAAGAGAAAAGCAGTTCAGAAGATACTTTGAAATGGCTTCCAAGTCTAAAGAAAACACTGGAGAGATGCTTCTTCAATACTTAGAAAGAAGATTAGACAATGTAGTTTATAGACTTGGTTTTGCTTGCACCAGAAGACAGGCACGGCAACTCGTAGCTCACGGACACGTTCTCGTAAACGGCAGGAAGGTAAACATTCCATCTTACCTCGTTGAGCCCGGAGATGTTATAGAGATAAAAGAAAGCTCCCGTGACATACCCTTCATTAAGGAAAATTTAGAAAACATAGACCCTCGTTCTATTCCAAGCTGGCTTGAGCTTGATAAGGAGAACTTTAGAGGAAGGGTTTTAAGACTTCCTGAAAACGTTCTGGAGTACTTAGAGATTCCAGTAAACCTCCAGTATGTAATTGAGTTCTATTCTAAGGTTTAAACTGACGGAGGTAATGAATGCTTAACGAGTTTGTTTATCCCTCCAAAATTTTCTGGGAAGAAAAGACGGATACTTACGGAAGGCTAGTGGTTGAACCCTTAGAAAGAGGATTTGGAACTACTATAGGAAACTCCTTAAGGAGAGTTTTACTCTCTTCCATCTCGGGCTACGCAATTACCGCAGTAAAGATTGAGGGAATTTATCACGAGTTTTCCGCCTTAGAAGGTGTCCTAGAGGACGCAATAGAGCTCATAGCAAACCTCAAGAAGGTAAGGTTCGTAATGAAGGGAGATAGTGACATAGAAATTCTCTACCTTGAGAAGAAGGGAGAGGGAGAGGTAAAGGCAAGGGACATAAAGACACCCGCAACCGTTGAAATCTTAAACCCCGAGCAATACATAGCAACAATAACGGACCCAAACGCCGAGCTAAAAATGGAGATAAGGGTAGAAAGAGGAAAGGGATACGTTCCCGTAGAAGATATGGAAGCGATAGGAGAAACGGGATGGATTCTCGTAGATGCGGACTTTTCTCCCGTCAAAAAGGTAGGCTTTAGGATAGAAAACACCCGCGTAGGTAAAAAATCCACTTACGAAAGACTCACCTTAGAGATATTTACTGACGGAACTAAGACGCCTGAGGAGTCTTTAAAGGAAGCCCTTGAGATTCTCAAAAAGCACTACGAGCTCTTTGAAAACATCTCCACAGAAAAACCAGCAATTGAGGAAAAGGTAGCCGTTGACGAACTTACGGAAAAGCTCTCACTCTCTATTGAAGAGCTTGACATCTCTCAAAGGGCACTCAACTCACTCAAGAGAATAGGCATATCTACCATAGGTGACCTCGTAAAGATGACCGAAGAGGAGCTAAAGAATACTAAGAACATAGGTAGAAAGGCTTTAACTGAAATAAAGGAAGCCCTTGAAAAATTGGGCTTGCAACTTGGTATGAATATTGACGTTCAGAGGTAAGAGCTATGAGACATAGGGTAAAAAAGAAGCACTTTGACAGGACTAAAGAGCAAAGGCTTGCTCTTTACAGAGCCTTAGCAAGAGCTCTTATTTTAGAAGAAAGGATAGAAACCACCTTAGAAAGAGCCAAAGCCCTCAGGAGCTTTATAGAGCCCCTCGTTGAACTGGCAAAGGAAGGAACGCTCCACGCACGCAGAGAGGCACTAAGCAGACTTCCCGACAAGCTCGCAATAAAAAAACTCTTTGAAGAGATAGCTCCAAGATTTGAAGGAAGAAACGGTGGATATGTCAGAATCCTGAAGCTCCCCTTAAGGAGAAAGGGTGACGGAGCAGAAATGGCAATAATAGAGTGGGTTGAGTAGTGATAGTCAAGTTTATAAATTTCCTTCTTCAGCTCCTAATTATTCTCGTTATTATTCACGCCGTTGGCTCTTGGTTTCCCTCCCTTCGCAATTCAAAGTTTTACTCGTACATAGACTCCATAGTTGAACCCCTTCTAAGACCCATAAGGAGTGTCGTAAAACCGATTAACGGAATTGACTTTTCTCCCGTAGTTTTACTCTTTATTCTTTACCTACTTCAAAGGATTCTTAGAGGATGAAGAGACCTGTAATGCTCATAGACTTAGACAGGTGTATTGGTTGTCTTTCTTGTGAGGTGGCTTGCGTTCAAGAAAAGGGCTTAGAGAGTTTATACATCAGACCTATGAAAGTCATAAGAGTTGAAGGCATTGGAGACAAACCAGACGCCTTTTATTACCCTATGAACTGCTTTCACTGCGAACCCGCTCCCTGCGTTTTAGCCTGTCCGACCTCCGCAATGAGAAAGAGAGAAGAAGACAGGATAGTTTACGTAGAACAAACGCTGTGTATAGGATGTAAGGCTTGCATAATAGCTTGTCCATACGGAGCTATAACCTTTAATCCTGCGACCCAGAAGGTAGAAAAGTGCGATTACTGCTATAAGCGCTTAGAAGCCGGCCTTCTTCCTTCTTGCGTAGAAAAGTGCGTAACTAACTGTCTATACTTCGTTGAGATAGAAGAAGTTCCAAAGGAAAGACACAAACTCAGAAGAATAGACTCTGAGCTCTACAGAGAGATTTTTCACCTGAGTTCCGAATACCAAGAGAACAAGGCGTAAGCAAAGTAAAGGATTAGAAATGCCAAACCCTCTTTTCTGTCTATAGTGTATTTTCTACCAGTAAAGTAAGAAATAACGAGCAAAAGCGTAGCTACAAAAAGCACGAGAAAGTCGTAGTTAGCCCTATCTGGAACAGGAATAGGATTAATAATAGCGCTCGTCCCAAGAACGAGCGTTGCATTAAATATGTTTGAGCCAGCAACGTTTCCAAGAGCTATGTCCGGATTTCCCTTTTTCGCAGCAACCGCAGAAGCAAAAAGTTCCGGAAGAGAAGTTCCCACCGCAACGAGGAATAAGCCTATTACAGCCTCACTCACTCCAAGAGCCTTTGCAAGGTTTACAGCACCGTCAACGGTTAATTCTGCTCCCAAGATTAGTCCCGCAAGCCCAAGCACGGTAAAAATAACTGCCTTAACGGGATGCATTAATCTATCCCTATCCTCGTCCGAAACTTCTAACTTCTCAAGGTAAGCTACCAAGAAGTACATGTAGCCTACGAAGGTTAATATTAGGACGATTCCCTCACTTCTGGAAATTTGAGAAATGGGGGAGTGATTTAAAAGCACATCGTTAGCCATAGCAATAAGCGTAAGCGTTATAAAAAGGTTAACCGGAATCTCTTTTTTGACGAAAGTTGCGTGAACGCTAATGGGATTTATCAGGGCAGAAATACCCAAGATTAGGAGAATGTTTGCGATGTTAGAACCTACTACGTTTCCCAAAGATATCTCGGAAGCCCTCTTTATAGAAGCTGCCACATTTACGGTAAACTCGGGAAGGGATGTCCCAAAGGCAACTAAGGTAAGTCCTATAACGAACTCTGGAATTCCAAAACGCCTTGCTATATTGCTGGAACCATCTATCAAAAGGTCAGCACCCTTAACGAGCAAAAAAATTCCTACAGCTAAAAATATAAGGTCTAAAAGCATATCCGCAAAAAATTATAATGGAAAAGTATGTCCGAAAAGGAAAAACTCATACGATTAATAAAGGAAAGAGCACTCAAGGTAGCAGACGAGCCCATATTTAAGCTATCCTCAGGAAAGATGAGCCCATACTACATAGACCTCAAACAGATAACCTTTGACCCAGAAGGTGTTTATTTAGTCGGTAAAGTTATGTACGAGCTCGTTCGTGGGTTTCGCCCCGATGCCTGCGGTGGCCTTACGCTCGGAGCAGACCCCATAGCCTACGCCATAACCTTTATCTCCCTAATGGACGGAAGTCCCATTAAACCCTTCGTCGTAAGAAAGGAGCCCAAGTCCCACGGAATGGGAAGACAGATAGAGGGCCTCTTAAAAGGCAACGAAAGAGTTGCAATCTTGGAAGATGTAGTAACTACTGGTAGCTCAGCCCTAAAAGCGATAAAGGCCTGTAGGGATTACGGTTTGGAAGTAATTGGTGTCTTTGCGGTAGTGGATAGAGAAGAAGGTGGCAAAGAAAACTTAGAAAAAGAAGGAATTCCTCTATACTCCCTCTTTAAACTCTCTGAACTCCTCTAAGCTTCTACTTTCAACCTCTCCCCTTTTTCTAAAATTTTCTGGAGGAGTTTGTCCAAGTTCCAACGCTTCTCCGCGGATACGAGCACGGCATCTCCTTCTACAAAAGCAGGATGAGGCAGATAGTTAATCTCCTCTTCACTTTCAACCAGCTTATCTACCTTATTGAGCGCATAAACCACGGGCTTGTCGTGTGCGTTAAGCTCCTTTAGAATCTCCCTTACAGTATTTATGTAATCCAACCATCCTTCGTCTGAGATATCAACCACATGAAGAATAATGTCAGCCTCTTCCACTTCCTCCAAGGTAGCTTTAAAGCTCTCTATGAGTTCTGGCGGAAGTTTTCTTATAAAACCTACCGTGTCCGTAAATAGTAGCTTGTAGTCGGGATAAACCATTCTTGCGGAAGTCCTCGTATCCAAAGTTGCAAAGGGCATGTCCGCAACAAAAGTATCCTTTTTAGTGAGTGCATTCATAAGAGTAGACTTTCCCGCATTCGTATATCCCACTATCGCAACCCTCAGAATCTTTTCTCCACCCTCTGGCTTTTCCCTTCTTTTCCTTTGTTCCCTTCTTCTTTTCTTAATCTCTTCAAGCTCCTGCTTTATCTTGTGAATGCGCTTCTTTATCAACCTCTTTCTAACCTCACTTTCTTGCTCTCCCGGTCCTCTCGTTCCCAAACCACCACCAAGACGCGAAAGCTGCTTTCCCCTACCGTAAATCCTTGGAAGCTCGTGCATAAGCTTTGCCAATTCTACCTGCAATTTAGCCTCTTTAGTTCTTGCCCTTCTTGAGAAAATCTCTAAAACGAGGTCAGTCCTATCAAGAATCCTAACCTGAAGAATCTTTTCTAAGTTTGAAACCTGGGCGGGAGTTAAAAAGTCGTCAAATATTACGGTATCCGCTTTCGTTCCTATTACAATTTCTCTTATCTCTTTTACCTTTCCCTCTCCTATGTAATACCTTTGGTCTGGATTGTCTCTCCTTTGTATTATGTACCCCAGGGTTTTACCCTCTACCGCACTAACGAGAGCCTTCAATTCCTTAATAGACTCCTTGCAAAATTCCTTTGAAACCTCTCTACCCCAAACACCTACCAAAACAGCTCTCATTTGAATATTTAAGATAAACTCAATCATCCCCCCTTGACAAATGGAAGGGGATTTGATAAATTAAGAAAATGCACAGTGGGAAGCTC
>ERZ1684501.14-NODE-14-length-86940-cov-4324.362997_pt1 | contig 86940 bp, 94 predicted proteins | sample MGYA00580191_ERZ1684501 | MGnify/ENA primary metagenome ERZ1684501 (study PRJEB41475, sample SAMN08455322) | hot springs metagenome | biome: temperate mixed forest biome [ENVO:01000212]; feature: neutral hot spring [ENVO:00002181]; material: water | place: New... | reverse complement strand
GCGCCGATGATACTGTGCCGGCAGCGGCACGGGAAAGTAGGTCGGTGCCAGGGGCGTGGGATGGTTATTAAATTTTCTCTACCCTCTGTTCTCCCGTTTCCATATTCTTAATCGTTACAACTCCTTCTTTTAACTCGTCCTCACCTACGATTACTGCGTATTTGTACTTCATTTTGTTTGCAAGCTCTAGTTGTTTCTTTAATCCTCCCTTTCTATAGGAAAGTTCTGCTACTTTTCCTTGTTTTCTTAGGGTTTCTGCTACTTTCAAGGCGTATTTGTAAACCTTTTCATCCCCAAAGGGGATAATAAAGTAAGCATCTCTAAATCCTTCTTCTTCGTCTTCTAGCAAGAGCATTAGCCTTTCTACTCCGAGAGCAAAGCCGAGGGCTGGTGTGGGTGGTCCTCCGAGCTCTTCTACAAGGTAATCGTATCTTCCTCCCGCTATTAGAGTAAGTCCGAGTTCTTCAGAAACCGCTTCAAAAACGGTTCTCGTGTAGTAGTCTAAGCCTCTTACGAGATTGTAATTTTCCCTGAAGGGAACATTTAGTTCCTTTAAGTATTCCTTTAATTTTTCGTAGTGCTCTTTGCACTCTTCACACAGGAAGTTAACTATTTTTGGGGATTCTTTTACGGCAGCTTTGCAGGTTTCTACTTTACAGTCTAAAACTCTTAAAGGGTTTCTTTCCATTCTGTTTATACAGTCTGAGCAGAGTTCTTCTTTTACTCCGTGGAGGTATTCAAGTAAGGCTGTCCTGTAGGCTTCCCTGTCCTTTTTACATCCTAAGGAATTAATCTCTACAACGACGTTCTTAATTCCAAGTTTTTCCAGTATGTCGTAGGCAATTTTTATGATTTCTGCATCTGCGTGGGGCTCTGCTACTCCGAAGACTTCCGCTCCAATTTGGTGGAACTGTCTGTACCTTCCTGCCTGAGGTCTTTCGTATCTAAACATAGGGCCTTCGTAGAAGAGTTTCCAGTAGGGTCTTAGTGCGTAAAGTTTGTGTTGAATGAAGGCTCTAACGGTGCTTGCTGTTCCTTCTGGTCTTAGGGCTAAGGTTCTTCCTTTTCTATCTTCAAATACGAACATCTCTTTTTGGACTATGTCCGTAGCTTCTCCGACGCTTCTTTGGAAAAGTTCGGTGTATTCTACGACGGGAAGTATAATCTCTTCAAAGTTGTATAGTTTTAAAACCTCTCGGGCGGTCTGTGAAACTTTGCGAAACTTCTTGGCTTCCTTTTCGAGGATGTCGTGAAAGCCTCTGACGCTCTGTATTTGCATAGCTTAAGATATTTTAAAATATGGTAGACGTAGAAAGGGTCAAATACCTTCTTGAGAAGTTAAAAGACTTAAAAATTCTGGTCGTAGGGGACGTTATTCTTGATAGTTACTTAATTGGTAAGGTAGAGCGCATATCTCCAGAGGCTCCAGTTCCCATATTGGAGGTAGAGGGTGAAGAGTTTAGGCTTGGGGGGGCTGGAAATGTTGCGAAGAACTTAAGCTCATTGGGAGTGAAAGCCTTTCTTTGCGGAGTTGTGGGGAGGGACGAGGCAGGTAGTATATTAAAGGGCTTACTTGCGGATAACGGGGTTGAGGCTTTTCTCGTTGAGGACGAAAGGCCTACTACTAAGAAAACGAGGGTTGTTTCTTTAAATCAGCAACTCCTTAGGATAGATTGGGAAAGTCGGGAAAGAGTAAAAGGGGAGTCTTTGAATAAGCTTAAAGAGATAATAAGAGATTTGGAGGTAGAGGGAATTATCGTTTCGGATTACGCCAAGGGCGTGATAACTGAGGAGATTATTCAAGAAGTAAAGAAAAAGGGTGTTTTTTGGGCTATAGACCCCCGTCCTGTAAATAAGGCTTTATACGAGGGTGCGTCTCTTATGACGCCAAACGAAAAGGAGCTAAGAGAGCTAACAAAGCCCTTTGAGGGAAGCATTGAAGCCTTAGGAAAAAGGTTAAAAGAGGAGCTCAATCTTGAAACCTTAGTGGTCACGCGGGGACCAAAGGGTATGACCCTGTTTGGAGAGGAAATTAAACACTTTCCTGCAAGGGCAAGAAAGGTTTACGACGTTACGGGAGCTGGAGATACCGTTATAGCTACTTTAACGGCTTTTAAGCTTGCGGGGGCTTCTTGGGAAGAGGCTTGTGAGTTGGCAAATGTTTGTGCGGGAATAGTAGTAGGGGAGTTTGGAACGGCGAGCGTAAAGCCTCAGCAACTCTTAGAAGAGTTAAAGCTTTATCAGGAGCAGGGTGCACATACAGACTAAGCCCTTCTCCTTGCAAAAACCTTCCCTTCTTTTCCCCTTTATTGAAATCCTGTCCTTAGGAATTTCTAAGATTTTTGAAAGGTTTTCCCGAATCTTTTCCTTGTAGGGGGCTATTTTGGGCTCGTCGGTAACTATTACGCAGTCAAGGTTTGATATTTTAAAGCCTTTTTCTTCCATAAGCTTTAGGGCTTCTCTTAAGAATATCTCTGAATTTGCACCTTTCCATCTTGGGTCTGTATCTTTAAAAATTTGGCCTATGTCCCTTTCTCCAAGGGCTCCAAGGATTGCATCCGTAATGGCGTGCAAGAGTGCATCTCCGTCCGAGTGTCCCTTTAGTCCGTATTGGTAAGGAATTTCCACTCCTCCTAAGAGGAGCTTTTTGCCTTCTACGAATTCGTGTGAGTCAAATCCAAAACCTATTCTGAGCTCCATAGCTTAGTTTTATGATAATTTTAAGGTTATGGAGCTTGATTACGAGCCAGTTTACGACATAACGGCGGATGCGGGAATAAGGTATAAGGCTAAGGATTTAAAGGAGCTGTTTTGTAAGGGAATCCTTGCAACCTTTAACGAGATTACGGACTTAGAAAAGGTTGAGCCAAAGGAAGAATACGAAGTTCAAGCCCAAAACGAGCTTCCCTTTTTGCTTGCAGACCTAATAAACGAAGTCCTCGTTCTTCACGAAAGTAAGGGATTCGTGGCAAGAGAATGCGAGGTTCTGGAGCTAAAAGAAGACTTCGTTAGGGTTAAACTTAAAGGAGAGAGGTTTAATCCGGACAAACACCCTTCTAAGCTCGTGATAAAGGCGGCTACCTATCACAGGCTAAAGGTAGAAAAAGTTAACAACCATTACGAAGCGGAAGTTATTTTTGACATATGAAGGGAAATTACTTTTTTGCAATGACTGTAGGGCTTAACCTCGTTGGGGGGATTATAGCGGGGCTTCTCGTGGGATGGGGATTTGACTGGGTTATGGAGAACTGGTTTGGAGTAAAAACCTCTCCTTGGGGATTAATGTTTTTCTTTTTCATAGGCATAATAGCTGGCTTTAAGAACGCTTACATAGATTTGAAAAAAATAGAGAAAGACCTAAAGTCTTCTGAAGAAAACGGAAAGGATAACTCCCAGTAGGTTTTGGGAAAGACTAAATATCGCTGAAGGTATAGCTGCGATTTTTGAAAAATACTTTATAGCCAATACCGCAGAGAGACCTGAGTTTTGAATACCGACCTCTATGGAAAGGGTTTTTGCCTTGGTTTTGTCAAGTCCCGCAAGCATTCCAAAGGCGTATCCAAGAATAAATCCCAAAAGGTTGTGAATAAGAACTACGAAAACCACTAAGAAACTTACCTCTTTAATCACTTCAGCGTTTAGGGCGAAAATCGTAGCTATTATTAAGGAAATGGAAATTACCGCAGCGTAGGGAAGTACAGCATCCAGTTTTTCTACCGGAAATTTTAAAAAATGTCTGATTAGCATACCCAAAATAACGGGAAGGACTACGATGTAGGCTGTGGTTTTTACCATTGCGAGAAAGGGGACTTCTACGTATTTTCCCGCAAGTATGTAGGTCCAAAGGGGTGTGAGCAAAGGAGAAAGCAGGGTTGAGAGGGTGGTCATAGATATGGAGTAGGGAAGGTCTCCTTTGGAGAGATAGGTTATTAGGTTTGAAGCTGTGCCTCCGGGAGCGGAGCCAACGAGGACAACTCCTAAGAAAAGCTGGGGTGGTAAGTTAAAGGCTACTCCAAGGGCGTAAGCGCTAAGGGGCATTATAGTGAACTGTAAAAAGGCTCCGTAGAGGACTATGTAGGGTCTTTTTAATATTTCTAAGAAGTCTCTTGGGGTTAGCGTTATTCCCATAGAGAGCATAACGAGGGCAAGAAGGGGGAGTATGAACCTCTCAAGGGGGATAAAGAGCTCGGGAAAGAGAAAGGCCAAAAGCGAGAAGATATATATAACGAGCAGGAAGATTAGGTCTCTCATCCTCAGTAGCCAAGTATTAATCTATAAAGGAAGTAAAAGGGAGGGAAGATTATCTGCTGGAGAACTCCCGTAAAGAGGAGGACGGTTATCAGGAGAAAGCCGTAGGTTTCGTATCTGTAAAAGGTCTCCCAGTATTTGTAGGAGAAAAAGCTCATAAGCGCCTTACTCCCGTCAAGGGGAGGAATGGGAATAGCGTTAAAGATTCCTAAGATAAGGTTTATACTTACGCTTTGGGCCGTAAAAATAAGCAGGGGTCTTATGAGTGTTTGGTGGAGTTCTTCGGGAACTGCGGGGGCAAACTCCCGCAGAAATCTATTCATAACTCCAAAGAGAACGGCTAACGAAAAGTTCGTAAGGACTCCAGCTACGGAGACTAAAAACATTCCCTTTCTTAGGTCTTTGAAGCGTGATGGGTCTATGGGAACGGGTTTTGCCCATCCAAAAAGAATGGGTGAGCCAACGAGCATAAGTATAGCTGGCAAGACAATCGTCCCGAGGGGGTCTATGTGGGGTATGGGGTTTAGAGTTAGTCTGCCCATCTCCTTTGCGGTGGGGTCTCCCATCTTGTAGGCGACGTATCCGTGTGCCACTTCGTGAAGTATCACCGCAATCATTAGCGCTGGAATGGCAAGAACTATGCTTCCCAAGTCTCCCTGAAACATCTCTTTAATTCTACATCAATAATTATGGGAGCTTTTTCTTTCCTTGAGGAATAGCTTCCTTATGTCCTGAAAGATTTTCCTAACCTCGGGATACCTGTAGTCTCTGTAGGTCCAATAAAGGGGGTGAAACTCACCGTAAACGTATAGCAACTCTATCTCTGCGTAGATGCCTTTGCTTAGGTAGATTCTGGCTCCACGCCTCTTGTGGGAAGCCAAAATGAGCTGGGACTCGTCTACATAGCCCGGGTCTATGTTAACGGTTCTCTTTCCGTTAATTGCGTATTTTTTCTCTATCTCCATAGTCTTTAGCTTTACGCTAACGAGCTCTTCTTTGTCTTTCAAGCCCTTAACGGAGAAGTACAGCTTTTTAAGGGGCGTTCCCATCTCTTTGCCGTAATACCTCTCTAAAAAGTCAAAGTGAAACTCGGAAGATAGGTAGTCTATTTCTCCAAAAAGGGAGCTAATCTCTTCAATGGCTTTGTGGAGATAGTCTTTATAGTTTTCGTTGTATAGGACTGCAAAGACGAACTTTGCTAAGTCCATAAGAACTTGTATATAGCTTTTCTTACGGGAATACCGTTTTTTACCTGTTCGTAAATGAGGGACTTTTCCGTATACACGAGATTGTGGGCTATATCTACGTTTCTATTTACTGGTCCGGGGTGCATGTAGAACTTAACCCTTTCAAACCTCTCCTCCGTTAGTCCAAACTGCTTAAAGTAGCTACTTTCTGAAGGTATGTAGTTTTCTTTTTGCCTTTCCTTTTGGAGCCGTAGCCATATTACGACATCCGCCCACTCTATTGCCTCGTCAAGGTCCTTAAATACCCTCTTTACTCCAAGGCTTTCTACTTCTCTTGGAATGAGGGTTGCAGGACCACAAACGCTTACCTCGGCTCCAAACATAATAAGGAGCGGCAAACCTGAGCGAAAAACCCGGCTGTGCTTTATGTCACCTACGTAAAGGACTCTTAATCCCTTAACTTCTCCGAATTTTTCCTTTAGGGTAAAAAGGTCTATTAGCCCTTGGGAGGGGTGCTGGTGGGTTCCGTCACCTGCGTTTATCAGTCTTAAGTTTAGCTTTTCAACTACGGGCTTATAAGGGTAAAAGACGAAGGGAACTCTAAAAACGACGAAGTCGTATCCCATAGCCTCCAAGGTTTTTAGGGTGTCTTCAAAGCTTTCTCCCTTTACCGTGGAGCTTTCAGAGGCGCTCACGAGATACGTTGAGATTCCAAGCTCCTTGGCAGCCTTTTCAAAAGAGAGGCGAGTCCTCGTTGAGGGCTCGGCGAAAAATAAAACGACAGAAGCGTTTATTTTTTCTGTTCTTCCCTCTTTGAACTCCTTAGATAGTTTTAGGATTTCCTCTACTTGGTCTTTGGTAAGGTCGTAAGAGCTTATGAGGCTCTTCATTGGTAGAGTTAGTGTGAGCCGGGCGGGACTCGAACCCGCGACCCACGGCTTAAAAGGCCGTTGCTCTACCGACTGAGCTACCGGCTCTTTGGGCGCTCAAGCTGGTGGAGCGGAGGGGACTCGAACCCCCGACCTCCGACATGCCATATCGGCGCTCTCCCAGCTGAGCTACCGCCCCTTGACAAGATAAATATTATAACCCTTTGGGCTTAGGTTTTCAAGTATTATTTGGCCGCTTCTTCCATAATTGCCTTGATTTCCTCTTCTACGCTCTTTGCAAGCTCTTCAAGCTCCTTAACGCCAAATTGAGAGAGTATGTAAGTGGGTGCTAAGGTGCTGAGAACTACCTTTCCTTCCTTTTCTATTACGGATATCCTACAGGGCATTGCGGTAGATATGGCGGATTCTTGAGAGAGTGCTTGACTTGCAGCCCTTGGATTGCATATCTCTACTATCGTGCAACGATAATCAATAGGAAAGCCCTTGCTTTGAAGTATGTTGTGAACCTCGTGTACGGACATAACGCCGTAGCTTCTTGCCTTTGAAGCCTCTTGAAGGTCTTGAACGACTTTATCAAAATCCTTGGTGGTTTCTACGTTTATCAACATGCTTCTTCCTCCTTAAAAAGTTTTGTAAATATTATTATATGAGAAAAGTTTTTGTAGCTTTAACGATAGGAGTTTTCTTTTTCCTGTTTTTGGGAGGATGCGATAGTCTAAAAATTGGCAGCGAGTCTGAGCCTACGATTTCTCTCAAGCCAAACTCCCGTTATTCCTGCGTAGTTCTAAGGGTTTACGACGGGGATACCTTTAAGTGTAAGCTTGAAAGCGGGGAAGAAGTAAAGGTCAGATTAATAGGCGTAGATACGCCGGAAAGCACTAAAAATCAAAAGGCTTACAGAGATGCAGAAAGAACCAGAACTGACGTAGAAGAAATAGTTGCAATGGGAAAGGAGGCAAAAAGATTCACGGAAAGTATCTTAAAGAAGGGAACTAAGGTCGTTTTGGAAACGGACGTTCAGGTATTTGACAAATACGGAAGGGTTCTGGCTTATGTATATCTTCCAGAGGGAAAGATGTTGAACTTACTCTTAGTAGAAGAAGGATACGCAATGGTTTACACTATCCCTCCAAACGTTAAGTATGCGGAGCTGTTTAGAAAAGCTCAGTCAACTGCTATGAGAGAGGGTAGGGGACTTTGGTCTAAGGGTCTAAGGGAGAAGTAGGTTGTATGGCGGAGGGGGAGGGATTCGAACCCTCGGAGGGGTTTTTAGCCCCTCTGCCGCTTAGCAAGCGGCCGCCTTCGGCCTCTCGGCCACCCCTCCTCAAACACTCAGTATTATACAATATATTATCTTTTATTGAGCGGGTGTGGCGGAACTGGCAGACGCGCCGGACTCAGGATCCGGTGCCCGCAAGGGCGTGCGGGTTCGACTCCCGCCACCCGCACCAAGCGCTTAATGTGATTCACTTCCCTTGAAGCTCCTCTATCTCGTAATCCTCTATTAGAGGGTTTATTATGTACTTTTCCACTATTAGCTTGACATTTGCCTCTTCTGGGACTTCCATTTCTACGACTTTGCCCACTCGGACATTTTTAACGCTAAACCCGTTGTCCTTTAGCATTTCCTCAACCGCTCTGCCCTGAGGGTCTAAAAGTCCGTCCTTTGGCATTATAATTATGCGGACAGTTCTCATAACCTCCTCCTTAAATTTAAGTATGCTTCTTTACTACAACCTTTACTATCTCGTCTTCTTTGAGATTCCAGCGGGTTCTGGGGATGGATTTTTTCGTAGATAGGGGAACCTCTTTAACGCTTATCTTTTCGGAAAAAGTCTTACCTTCCTTCGTTGCAATAAGGAGCTCAAGCTCTTCCTTAAAGGGTATAACATCCACCATTTTGTCCCGAGTTCCCGAAACTTCCGTTCCTTTTACCCCTCTGCTGGTTTTATTTACCTCTTTTTCCGCTATCTTCTTAACCTTACCTTTTGAGGTGATTATTAAAAGGTAGGGCTCGTCTTTCCATATCCTTAGTCCGCTTACGCCGTCATTTTCTTCTAACTTTATCCCTTGGACTCCTTTGGCATTAAGAGATGCGGGGGGAACGTCTTTTGCGCTAAAGCGGGCAACCCTTCCTTTTTCCGTAAAAAGGAGAACTTCGGAGTCTTCTTTTGCAAGGTTTAGGGCTATAAGCTCGTCCTCTTCGTCCAGCTTTATAATGCTCATACCTTGAGATTTATACTCAAAATCCGTCAAGGGTATCTTTTTTATGGAACCCTTTTTCGTTGCAAGTAGTAATGCTTCTTCAGTTTGCCCTTTTGTGAAAGCTCCTACTATTTTCTCGTCATTAGAGTGGAGAGAGACTTTAATTCCTTGAAGAACTTGAAAGCCTGAAGTCCAATAAACCTTTCCCTTGTTGGAGACTAAAAAAAGGCCTTCCGCTAAGGGAACTTCAAGGATGCTTACTACTGGGGCGTTTTCTGAAGATAGGTCCTTTTCTGGGACTATCGTACCGTCTTGAAGGACCGCCACAGATATAGAGCCTTCTCGTGGTTTGCCTTTGGCATCTCCCATTATAAGGGTTCTTCTCTTGTCTCCGTATTTTTCTATTAGTTCTTCTACTTCGGATATGAATACCTTTATCCTTTCCGCTTCGCTTGAGACGAGCTTTTTATAGTAGTCTATCTTCTCCCTTAACTCCTTTTCTTCTTGGAGGAGTCTTTCCCTTTCAAGGGAGGTTAGTCTTTGGAGTCTTAGGTCAAGGACTGCTTGGGCTTGTTTTTCTGTAAGGCCAAACTCTTCTATTAAGTACTTTCTTGCTTCTGATGCGTCCTTGGACTTTCTTATCCTTTCTATTATGGCGTCTATGTGGTTTATGGCTTTCAAGAGTCCTTCAACTATGTGGAGTCTGTCTTGGGCTTTCTTTAAGAAAAACTTAGAGCGTCTTAGGATTACCTCTAAGCGGTGCTTGATAAACTGGCGCAAGAGCTCTTTTATGTCTACTAACTTGGGCTCTTTGTTTATTAGGACTACGAAGTTTACGGGAAAGCCTTTCTTTAGGGGAGTGTATTTATAGAGTTTATCAAGGACTTCTTCCGCATCAGCGTCCCTTTTTAGTTCAATTACTATTCTTATACCTTCCTTGTCCGTTTCGTCCCTGATGTCTGAGATTTCCTTTATCTTTCCGTTTTTTACGTTTTCCGCTATCTTTTTTACGAGTTCGGATTTATTTACCTGATAGGGTATCTCCGTGATGACTATTCTTTCCCTTCCTCCTTGGACTTTCTCAACGTGGGCTTTTCCCTTAACCTGAATGATTCCTCTTCCCGTTTTGTAGGCTTCTACGATTTCTTCGGGGTTTTCAATTATTCCTCCGGTGGGAAAGTCTGGACCTTTTAGGGTTTCTATGAGTTCGTCAATGCTTATCTCGGGATTTTGGGCGAGTTTTATGAGGGCTTTTCCTACTTCGGTGAGGTTGTGAGGTGGAATTGAGGTTGCAAGTCCTACCGCTATACCGCTCGTTCCGTTGCAAAGTAAGTTAGGAAACTTTGAGGGTAAAACTACGGGTTCTAATAGGGTGTCGTCAAAGTTTGGTTGGAAGTCTACGGTTTCGTTTTCTATGTCTTGGAGCATTTCAACCGCTATGGGGGAGAGTTTAGCTTCGGTGTATCTCATTTGAGCGGGAGGGTCTCCGTCAATGGAACCGAAGTTTCCCTGTCCAATAATAAGGGGGTAGCGCATGGTGAAGTCTTGAGCCATTCTCACGAGAGCCTCGTAAACCGGCTGGTCTCCGTGGGGGTGATACTTACCTAGGGTTTCTCCAACGATTCTCGCACTCTTTTTAAAGGGCTTGTCGGGCGTTAGTCCCATTTCGTACATTGAGTAAAGGATTCTTCTTTGGACTGGTTTTAAGCCGTCTCGAGCGTCAGGAATAGCTCTTCCTACTATTACGGACATTGCGTAGTCTATGTATGCCTGCTTTACTTCTTCCTCTATGGGGATTTCTATAACCCTTTCTGCTTGTTGCATAAAAAGGAATTATACCATAAGTTTTCCTTTCCAAAAGTTATTTATAATTTGCGATTTTTAAAACGGGTAAAACTTAAAAATCCCAGCGGTAGCTCCTTGATTTTCTAAGCATCCGTCTACCGGCCGGGTTTTTTGCAAGATTGGAGGTAGACGGGAAATTAATTTCACTTGGTGAGGGTCATACTTGACAAAAGGAGAAGTATTTGTTATTATTTATATTGCACACGGAGTTGGGGTTTGTTAGGTGCCTATGAGGGATTGAAACAACCTATCAAAGACCTTTCTATAACTGCTGGTCCACAGTTTGTTAGGTGCCTATAAGGGATTGAAACGGTAAAGACTTAACCTTTACCTTTAATGCAGTTCCTACCAGGTTTGTTAGGTGCCTACGAGGGATTGAAACTTGGCTTCCTGTAGTAGTTCAGAAAGAGCAAAAGTTGATTAGATGTCTATAAGGTTCTAACTCATTCGGTTTTGTATTTGAGTTGTATTGGTGTTATGTCGGTATTATAGTTTTGGTAATAACTTTCCTGAGTTTTTGATTTATGGTGTATAATTATACTTAGGCAGGTCTAAATGACCTGCGGGGCTCCTTGGCAAGAGAATAGGGTCTAAGGTCAAGCTTGCATCAAAATGCCTTGATGCTTTGATGCTTTGATGACGCACCTGTGAAATGCTTAATATATAAGAGCTTGAGATAGCTAATTTTTAGGGTCTTTTGCAGGACTGACGACTTTCGGAAATTAACTTCGTTTTCTCGGGGTAGGGTATTGCAAAAATTTTTGTTTTGATGTATATTTATAAATGCACAGGCTTGGGGTTCCTAATCTACCGTGTGGAGTTGAAAGAATTCAACTTAAGAGTATATACTCCGTTGCCTTCGTAGTTCCTAATCTACCGTGTGGAGTTGAAAGTCTTACGTGGTCGGAGAAGACTTCTGGCACGAAAGGAAGGTTCCTAATCTACCGTGTGGAGTTGAAAGGTCCGTTCTGCTAAGTAGGGTTGATACTCTATGTTGAGTTCCTAATCTACCGTGTGGAGTTGAAAGACTGCAACGACAAAATCAATCATGTATTCAACAACTGTTCCTAATCTACCGTGTGGAGTTGAAAGTCTTCTAGGTATGTCTACTCTTTTTGCAACCATTAAGTTCCTAATCTACCGTGTGGAGTTGAAAGAGGATATACATGGCTGCGGAGAGGACCTTTTTGGCTTGGGTGAGGACTTCCATAGCTCTTATAGTCTTTGGTTTCGTTATTGAAAAGTCTGAGTTCTTCTTCTTACTTTTTACGTATTGAAAATCATCTGAGTAAATTAAGACTTTAAGCCAACCCAAAGGGTTTTCTGTTTAACAATCTCCGAGAACCACAAGGGGGTCACCTTCTTCACTAAGACCGCTTTCTCTACTCTTTAGCTCTTTTAGGGCTTCTTGTGGGCTAAGATAATGCATTTGTTTAGAACATTTTATACTGATAAGGCCTCTCAGACTGGGCTTTTAAAGAGTTGCCATTTGTGAAATAATTCTTAACTATGGGTGTGAAGGTTGGTTGGAGCATAACCCATCAGGAATTTACGATAACTGACTACTACTACTTTTCCATTCTTCAAAGAGAAGCGGAAAAGGCAGGAATTGAGATAGAGGAAGTAAGCGATTGGGAGAGCTTGAACAAGTACGACGTAATAGTTTTCAACTACCCAGAAATTCCCTTTACTGAAAGCGAGGTCAAAGACGTTGAGCGCTGGGTTTGGAAAGACGGAAAGAAGGTAATCCTTGCGGGATACTACAAAAACGAAGACAGAATAGCGGACACTTGCAACACCCTTGCAAGAGCTTTTGGTATGGAGCTCAATCCAGACGAGGTCACAGATGAAGTTAACAACCACAACGGCGACAAGTACTTCGTAGTCACTTCCAAGATAAGGCGCTACAACAAAAACGACAAAAACGAGGTTAACGTTCAAAAAATAATGCTTGCCTGCACCGCTTCCATAAAACCCCTAATGCCAGACATAAAGATAGTTGTAAGGGCAGAAGATACCGCACAGTCTAACATGGGAAACTACACCCTTCTAATAGCTGAACAGATAGCTCCTCCAAGTGGAGGGTACTTTTGCCTTGCGGGAACCTGCGTCTTTTGGGACAACTACTCAATAACCCTCTACGACAACCTAAACTTTTCCCTTAACCTGCTTAGGCACATCCCTCCCAATAAGGGACAGAAACTCACCATAGGATTATGACCGTCCCAACGGAATGGATAAACACCGCAAAGCGCTACGTAGAAAACCTTCAAAAAACCTTAAATTACTTTGAGGAACTCCTAAAAAAACACCCCGAGCCTTCCTCCCTTCTTACCTACCTCAACGAACGGCGCTTTATCCTTCTTTTAATGATTCTTGAGCAATCCCACTGCCTTAGAAACTTCCTTTTAAGACACCCAACAGAATTTGAAAGGACTATTCCAAACCTCTGGTATCGCGTAAAAGAAAGGGAAGATTACATAAGGGAGCTAGAGGAATTAACGAGCTCCGTAAGTGAAGACTACGCCTTTTCCGAAAAGCTTGCCTACTACAGACACAAAGAGCTTTTAAGGATATTTGCAAAAGAACTTCTCGGCGTTGCTCCCTACGAGGACATCCTAAGGGAATACTCCTACCTTCCCGACGCAATGTTAGAAGTTTCTTTAAGAAGAGCCCTTGAGCAGACAAAAGAAAAGTTTGGAGAGCTCTACGACGAAGAGGGAAAGCCAATAACCTTTACCGTTATTGGGCTTGGTAAGCTTGGAAGCGAAGAGCTAAATTACTACTCCGACATAGACCTAATGTTCCTCCACTCTTCGGACAAAGTAAAGGAAGGTAAGGTTTCCGTATACGAGTATGCGGAAAGCCTATTTAAGAAACTCCTAAAGCTAATGGGAACCCAGACCTCAGAAGGACTACCTTACAAAGTAGACCTTGACTTAAGACCCTTCGGAAAGTCAGGACCAATTTCTATTTCTCTAAGGAGTGCGGAGCTTTACTACGAGAGCTACGGCAGAGTTTGGGAAAAGTTTGCCCTCTTAAGAGCCCGTTATTCGGCGGGAGACAAGGAGCTTGCGGAAAGGTTCTTAAAAGAAGTCGTAGAGCCCTTTGTGTATTCGGGAATAGACTACAAGATAGTTGAAGAAATAAGACTCATGAAAAAGCGCATAGAGGCGGAGGCAAAAAAGAGTTTTATAAAGGGCTTTAACGTCAAGACGGGAGAGGGAGGCATAAGAGAGGTAGAGTTTAGCGTCCAGAGCCTCGTTATACTCCTTGGCGCAAAAACTCCAATAGTAAGGGAAAAAAACACCTACAGAGCCATTTACAAACTTTACAACAAAGGAGTTTTTTCCTCCCAAGAGGCGGAATTCTTAGAAAAGGCTTACACCTTTTTGAGAAAACTTGAGCACAGGATTCAGCTAAAAGACTGCATTCAGACCCAGCTCCTTAGGGAGGCAGACAAGCCCACCCTTGCAAAGTATCTTGGCTACGAAAAAGTTCAAGACTTTGAGAGGGACTTAAACTATTACGCCTCCGGCATAAGCAAAGTATTTAAGCTAATTCTTCCAAAGGAAGAGGAAACCCTTGACGAGCTACAAGAAGCAGTCATAGCGGAAGACAGAGAAGCTGGAGAAAACTATCTGAAGGAAAAGGGTTTTAAAACTCCCCAGCAGAGCTTCTTGCTCCTTACAGACCCCCTTTACGGAACCAAGAGCAAGGAGCTTTCCGAAGAAGAAAGGAGAGAATACCTAAGGCTCGTGCCCAAAATCGTAGAGCTGTCCGCCAAAACCCACTCCCCTGACACCACGCTAAAGAACTTCTTTAAGTTTTTCAACAACCCTACCGGAAGTAGAATTCTCCTTTCTAAGGACAAAAAAGAGGAGTTTTTGGAAAATCTATTCCAAGTATTCTCCCTATCTTCTTACCTTTCCTTTCTCGTTTCAAAAAACCCTGACCTCGTTGAGGACGCTCTAACCCTCTACAGGGACTTTCCAACCCGCGAAGACTTTAAAGAGGAGTTTAAAAAGTATAGGGAAACCCTAAACCTAAGCCCAGAAAATCTGTACCGAAGGTTTAAAACCGTATGGGAGGTTAGGATAGGGCTCGTTTACTTTCTAAAGGAAGAAGAAAGATACTCAAAACTCAAAAAACTCTTCAATGCTCTTTCCGAGCTTGCGGAGTTTTTACTTCAGAATCTCTGGCAAGACTTGGGGCTTGATGAGTACAAAGCCCTTGGATACTCTCTTGGAAAGCTCGGAAGTAAGGAGCTTAGCTTTGGTTCCGACCTTGACTTGGTCTTCTGCGTAGATTCGGAAGAAAATAAGGCGGAAGTCCACGAAAAGGTTAAGAATCTCGTCCGCTTTTTAACCACCCACACCCAAGAGGGATACCTATACAGCGTAGACTTTCGCCTAAGACCTATGGGAACAAAGGGGGAGTTAGTTCCAGCTTATGACTTTTACGAAAAGTATTTTGAGAGTGAGGCAAGGACTTGGGAAAGGCTTGCCTGGACAAGAGCAAGGTTTATAACGGGGGACGAAAACCTGAAAGAGCGCTTTGAAAGACTCGTGGAGAACTTTTTATTTAACAAACCTTGGGGCGAAAAGGAAAAGAGAGAGGTCTACGAAATGAGACTAAGGCTCCAGTCCGTTGCAAAAAGGGGAAAGGGGATAATAGACCTAAAGCTCGGGGAGGGGGGAATAGTGGACGGGGAGTTCCTTGCCCAATACTTACTAATAAAAGAAAAGATAAGGGAAAGCTCAACGATAAGGGCTTTAGAGGTTCTAAAGGAGAAGTACGAGGAGCTTGAGGAAGCTTACGAGAGCTTTATGTTTCTAAGGCTTACCGAAACCCACCTAAGGCTTATGAAGGAGAGGGGAACCTCCGTTTTAAAGGAACAGGACATTCCAGCGGTTGCAAACTCACTGGGGATGGACGAAAAAGAGTTTAGAGAAGAGCTAAGGGAAAAAATGGCAAAACTCAGAGAGGTTTTTAACTACTTTCTTCAGTGAGCCTTTGCGTTTGCTCCGTTTCTTTGGGCCATTAGGGCTTCCCACTCTTCTGGGGGAAGGACGCTGACGAACTTTTTATTCCTTCTGGTCTCAAAGTGGACATATCCGTCTATGAGGGCAAAGAGAGTGTAGTCAGAACCAAGTCCTACGTTTCTACCCGGATAAATCCTCGTTCCTCTTTGTCTTACGAGAATGTTTCCAGCCCTTACGAACTGGCCGTCGTACCTCTTTACACCTAACCTTTTAGAAATACTATCCCTTCCGTTTTTCGTTGAGCCACCACTTGCTTTGCTTGCCATCTTTCCAACCTCCTTACCAATAAGATATTTTAATCCGGTTGCAAAATTATTAGTTATAATTATTTCTTCTGATTGACGGAGGAAAGCCATGAAGAGAGTAAAAGTAAAGCTAATTCCCAGAAAGATTGGAAGAAAAAGTGAGCTCAAGAGAAAGAGAAGAGAAGGATGGCTTCCAGTGGAGATATACGGTAAGGGAGTAGAAAATAGACACGCTTGGATGAGCGTCAAGGACTTTGCTTCTTTGCCCCACGGAGAGGCTTTCTTGATTGAGGCGGAGCTTGAGGGAAAAACCTTCGTTTGTTTGCTTAAAGACATCCAATACGGCTGGCTCGGTAACAATCCCATACACATAGACCTCTACGACCTTACGAACGTTAAAGAGATTGAAGTTGAGGTTCCCATTGAGTTTGTAGGAACACCTGTTGGGGTTCAAGCGGGTGGAACCTTTGAGCCCGTAATGCACACTCTCACTCTAAAAGCTCCACCCGAAAAGATTCCCGAGAAGGTCGTAGTAGATGTAAGCAATCTCGGACTAGGAGAGGCTTTACACGTTAGGGACATAACTCCTCCCGAAGGATGCGTAATTCTTGACAACCCCGAAGAGACTGTAGCGGTGGTTTACGAGCCCGAAGAAGCTGAAGGTGAAGAGGCAGCAGGGGAAACCCAAGAGGGAACGAAATAGTTAAATGGACATTCGCCTCTTAGTAGGTCTTGGTAATCCCGGAAAGGAATACGAGAATACCCGCCACAACGTTGGCTTTATGGTAATAGACGAGCTCGTAAGGACTCTTCGCCTAAAGAGACCAAGCGAGGAGGCCCTCTCCCTCGTTTACAAAGCCCACGTAGGGGGAAAAGAGGTAATCCTTGCAAAGCCTATGACCTACATGAACAACTCAGGGGCTGCCGTATTTAATCTCCTTGAGGATTACAACCTCTCTCCGGAGAACATGCTCGTAGTTTACGACGACCTTGACCTTCCCGTGGGAAGCCTAAGGCTCCGTTTAAAGGGAAGCTCCGGAGGACACAGAGGGGTTGAGTCCATTATAAAGTACATCGGCACTCAGAACTTCCCAAGGCTTCGTATAGGGATAGGTAGACCCAAAAAGAAGGAGGACGTTGCTAAGTATGTCCTTTCTCCCTTTACCCCTGAAGAGGAGAAAGTTATAAGTCAGGCGATAAAGAAAGCAACGAGATGTATATTGAGAATCTTAGAAACTTCTATTGAGCACGCAATGGAATACTGCAACAGAGAAGACCTTTTTTAGGTTTTTAACTGGTAAAATGTTATTTACCTTCTCTGTAAGGAGGTAGTATAAATGAAGTTTTTCTTAGACACCGCAGACATAGAAGAAATTAAAAAAGCCGTTGAGTGGGGAATTCTTGACGGAGTTACGACCAATCCCACCCTGATTTCTAAGACCGGAAGGCCCTTCAAGGAAGTAGTAAAAGAAATCTTAGAGCTCGTAGAGGGACCAGTCAGCTTAGAAACGGTTTCCTTAGATGCGGAGGGCATGATTAGAGAAGGTAGGATGCTCGCAGAACTTGGGGAAAACGTAGTCGTAAAGATTCCCATGACACCTGAAGGAATTAAGGCTGTTCAGGTGTTAGAAAGTGAAGGAATTCCCACAAATGTAACGCTCGTTTTTTCTCCCATGCAGGCTTTAATAGCCGCAAAGGCAGGAGCGTCTTACGTTTCTCCCTTCGTGGGAAGGCTGGACGACATTAGCTCAGAGGGAATGAAGCTAATTAAAGACATAAAGACAATCTTTGACAATTACGAGTTTAATACGGAGATAATAGTGGCAAGCGTAAGACACCCCATGCATGTATACCAAGCTGCGCTCATAGGAGCCCACATATGCACAATGCCCTTTAAAGTCATGGAACAGCTCTTTAAACACCCCCTTACCGACATAGGAATAGAGCGTTTCCTCAAGGACTGGGAAAAGGTTCCCGAAAAACCCTTCTAAGGGAGGGAAGAGTTGCTTAGAAAAAAGAGCCTGAGGGACATAGACGTAAGGGGAAAAAGGGTTCTCGTAAGAGTAGACTACAACGTTCCCATAGACGAGCAGGGAAACATAGTTGACGATACCAGAATAAAGGCTTCCCTTCCTACGGTTGAGTATCTCTTAGATGCGGGAGCGAAAGTTATTTTAATGTCCCACCTTGGAAGACCAAAGGGTAAGGACCCAAAGTATAGTCTTGCTCCAGTTGCAAAAAGACTCTCAAGGTACATAGAAAGGGACGTAAAGCTTGCTCCCGACTGCGTAGGACAGGAGGTTAAAGCTCTCGTAAACTCTATGAAAGATGGGGAAGTCGTTTTATTAGAAAACCTTCGGTTCTATAAGGAAGAGAGTGAGTGTGACGAGAGCTTTGCCAAAGAGCTTGCAAGCCTTGCAGATGTCTACGTTGCGGACGCTTTTGGAACTTGCCACAGAAAGCACGCAAGCGTTTACTTGGTTCCCAAACTATTAAAGCCAGCAGTAATGGGATTTTTATTGGAAAAGGAGCTCAATTACTTTGAAAGGGCTATGGTAGCTCCCCAAAGACCCGTAGTTGCAATACTTGGGGGAGCAAAGGTTTCCTCTAAGCTTGAGGTAATAAAGAACCTAATAAGAAGGGTAGACAAGCTCTTTATCGGCGGGGCTATGGCTTTTACTTTTCTGAAAGCCCTTGGCTATAAGGTTGGAAACTCACTCGTTGAAGACGACCTTCAGGAAGTTGCAAGGGACCTAATAGACGTAGCCAAAAAGCTTGAGATAAAGCTCTACCTTCCCGTTGATTTCGTAATAGGAAAAGAGATTTCTGAAAACACTCCTACGAGAATAGTCCCTTGGCAGGAAATACCAGAGGGCTGGATGGGATTGGATATTGGCCCAATTTCCGTCAAGCTCGTAGAGGAAATTATCTCAGATGCCCAAACCATAATCTGGAACGGACCTATGGGGGTTTTTGAGATAGACAAGTTTAAGCACGGGACCATAGAGGTAGCAAAACTGTTAGCAAATTCTCCCGCTCTTACCATAGCGGGTGGTGGAGATACGGACCACGCCATACACAAAGCTGGAGTCTTTCACGCCTTTGACTTCGTATCTACGGGAGGAGGAGCGTTCTTAGAGCTGCTCGCAGGAAAGGAACTTCCCTGCCTCGTGAATTTAGACGACAAGGAGTAGGTTATGCCCGTCTCGCCCACCGCTAAACCCCTAACGGTTAAAGAGTTTGACCAAGCAAAGAGCGGGGTTTGCGGTGGATGTTCTGCTTCCTGTGGATACATAGCCTACTTTAAGGAAAAGGAGCTCGTAGACCTTTACGGCCATCCCCACGACCCAAACGGAATAGGGAGTTTCTGCACGAAGGGAATAACTTATGTCCAGCAACTTCCCAAAAATCCCCTAAGGATAACAAAACCCCTTCTAAGAAAGGGAAGTGACTTTAAAGAGGTCTCTTGGAAAGAAGCAAAGGAAGTTCTGGGGGATTCTTTAAAGGGAAAGGTAGCCTTTTTCTTTGACAGATTTTCGGGACTTGAGGAGTATCTGATAGCCAAAAAGCTCACAAGCGAAGTATTCACCGACAGCGTATATCTTCCCTTCAAAAGCTCCTCCGTAAGGCCCCAAAAGTGGGTAGAAAAAAAGGCGATTCTCGTTTTTGAGGCGGAACCCACCTTTTCCGAGGTGATGCTAAGCCGTTGGATAGTTGATGCCTTTGAAAGGGGCGCATACATACTTTCAGTGGGAAGCAGGTTTACGACCGTATTTCAAAAGGCAAGCGAAAGAGTCCTAACCACTCCAGACGAAACAGTCAGAATCTTAGAAGGTATTTCCCAAGGGAACTACGAAGAAAGAGTTGTAAAACTCCTTGAGCTTTTAGGAGAAGAGGTGCAGGTAATAGTAGGAGATACGCTCCTTAAAAGCCCCTTTAAAAGCAAGGTTTTAAACGCTGTTAAAAGAATTAGGGAAAGATTTGGAAGCGATTACACCTTCGTGGGGAACATAACCCCCTTTGAAACCAAAGAGTTAAGGGAGTTTCTTGAAAGGATTCAAGAGTTTGATACTCTCATTTTGTTTGGAAATCCCTTCGTCTATTTGAGGAGTCCTGAGGTCCTTGAGGGAAAAAGGATTATTAACTTCGCTTATTTTCCTACGATTACTGCAAATTACAGCACCCTCGTAATTCCAAGAACGACCTTTGCGGAAAGGGAGTTCGTAAATAAAGGAGTTGGGTTTCTCGCTTACTCCTCTCAGATTCTTGAAAACGAATTTCCCAATCCCTACGAACTGCTCTCAGAAGTCACGGGTATTTCTCCAAAGGTAGAGGAGTTTCTTGAGAATTTTGGCATTTCTTTGGAAGACTTAAAGAAAGCGGAAGGTGGGGTCTCAATAAAGGGAAAAGACATTAAGGAGTTTTCCTTTGAACCAGAAGAGGAGCTTTCTTCCGATTACTGGCTTCTTTGCGACAATACGCTAACCGAGGACTTGGGACACTGGAATCCTTGGACCCACGCCCTTGAGAGGGAGCAGTTTGCATTTGTAAGTAAAAAAACGAAGGAAGAGCTTGGGCTTAAGGAAGAAATAGAGATAAACGGAGTGATGTTAAAGCTCAAAGTAAATAACAATATAGCCGATAGGGTGATTTTCGTTCCAAACTCCTTTGAGGAGTTTCAGCCCTTTGAACCCGGCATTCGCGTCGGAAGGCTTATGAAGAAACCCTACTACAGATTTGAGGAGTTTCCTTAGGTAGTGTATTCCGCATTTAGCTTAACGTAGTCATAACCTATGTCGGAGGAGTAATAGGTCCACTCGTATTCTCCCTCGTTTAGCTCAATGGTTATCTCTACTTCTTTGTCTTCTTCTAAGTGTTTTTTTGCTTTTGGTAGATTCTCGTCGTGGGGCTTTCCGTCGTAAAGAAGATATCCACCAACGTATATCTCTATCTTAAAGGGGTCTATGGGAAAAATAGTGCTTCCTGCAGCTGCTGCTATCCTTCCCCAGTTTGGGTCCCTTCCAAAGACCGCTGTCTTTACGAGGAGTGAGGTAGCTATTGCCTTTGCTATTTCTCTTGCCTTTACCTCGGTTATAGCGCTTCTGACGCTTACCTTTATAACTTTCGTAGCCCCCTCTCCGTCCGCAACTATCTGCTTTGCAAGGCTTTCTGAGACCTTTTGAAGTTCTAACTCTACGGCCTGTAGGTCCGCTTCTACCTCTCCAAGGGATATTATTCCAAAGGCGTCGTTGGTGCTCTTACACCCGTCAACGGTTATGGAGTTAAAGGTCCTTTCGGTAATCCTTTCGTGCATACGCCTAAGGGCTAAGTAGTCAACCTTTGCGTTCGTAAAAACAAAGGCGAGCATCGTAGCCATTGAGGGGTGTATCATTCCCGCCCCTTTTGCAAAACCGAAGGTCTCTAAGTTATCAAAAGTTGCAAAGCTGTACTTAGGAAACCTATCGGTAGTAGATATGGTCTCGGAAGCCCTTTTTAAGTCAAGGGGCTGGAGATTTTGACAAGCCTCTTCTATGCCCTCTAAGACCCTTTCTATGGGTAAGGACTTTCCTATTATTCCCGTTGAAAAGACGAGAACCTCTTCTTTTGGAATGTCTAAGAGTTTTGCTACCTGCTCTGCCATCATCTTGGCGTGTTTTATTCCTTCCTCTCCAGTTCCGCAGTTTGCGTTTCCGCTGTTTACCACAAAAGCTGAGATTCTTTCCCTTTCCCTTGCAATCCCTTCGGAGTATATAACTGAGCCCGCCTTAAAGTAGTTGTCGGTAAATACGAAAGAGGCTACGCAAGGATAGGGAAGTGCTACTACTAATATGTCTGGACTTTTGCTCTCCTTTAGTCCTGCCTTTCCTATTCCCATTAAGATTTCCGCCATAACAACAATCCTAAAAGATTACGCCGTATCTGGCGAGTCTATTTTTCGCATCCTGATACCAGTCTTCCTTCCCAGTGGCGAGCTTAACTGCCATTCTGTAGTTTTCAATAGCTTCTTTTACGCGCCCAAGGGCTTCGTAGTTTCTACCCAAGTAGTAGTAAGTTCCCCCGTAAGTTTCTACGAGCTTACGAGCCTCTTCTAAAGTTCTAATGCTTTCCCCATACCTTTCAAGCTGAAAGAGAGCTATTCCCTTTGCGTACCATCCCCAAAGGAGAAGGGGGTCTATATTTATTGCGCTTTCTGCGTAATTAAGTGCCTTTTTGGGGTTTCCTTCCTGAAGGTATATGTAAGAGGCGTAAGCCAAGGCTATTTGGTTTTTGGGATATAGCCTTATAGCTTCTTCAAACTTTTCAAGGGCTGCAAGTCTTTGGTTTTTGTAAAAGAGCCTTTTGCCTTCCTCGTAAGCCTCGTAAGACCTCTTGGTTTGGAGGAGTTTTGCCTTTATCCTTTTAAATTCTTCTGAGTTTCTCCTTAAATTTTGTGGAATTCCGAGGTTCTCTATTAGCTTTGCAACCTCTTTAATCCTAGTTTCGGGAAGGGGGTGGGTTGAGAGCCATTCTGGGGGTCTTCCCTTCTCTTCTTCCCTTAGTTTTTGAAATACGCTTATCATACAACGGGGCTCGTAACCCGCTCTTGCTGCAAACTGAACGCCGAGTCTGTCTGCTTCCCGCTCTTGGTCTCTGCTAAACTTTAAGGCTAAAAGGTTTGCCCCTATTTCCGCAAGTTGAAGAACAGCCCTCTCCGTAAGCGTATCGCCACCTAAAAGGAGTGCTCCTATCTGCAGGAGAATAGAGAGTCCCATCTGTTTTTCTAAGAATCTTGCGTGGTGTCTTGCGTTAACGTGTCCAAGCTCGTGTCCAAGAACTGACGCAAGCTCGCACTCCTCGTCAAATAAGAGAAAGATTCCCCGCGTGATTACTATCTTTCCACCGGGAAGAGCAAAGGCGTTAACCACCGAAGAGTTGGTTATAAAGAATTCGTAAGGAAGGTTTCTGGGAGTTTTTTCAGCTATAGAAAGACCTATTTTCTTAACGTATTCCCTAACCTCTGGGTCTGGGTATTGACCCTCAAACTCGGCTATAGCTTGCGGAGTGATTTTGTTTCCTATCGCTATTTCTTCTTTAGTGGGTAAAATTGTAAAGGTCTTTTTCCCCGTTAGGGGGTCCTCAACTTGAGCGCAAGAGAGGAAAAACAGGATAAAGAAGAGAAGGAGAGTTCTTAACTTCATTTTTTCGCGTAGCACTCAAGCTCTTTGTTCATAGCGTATCTTAAAAGCTCCTCCGCTAAAACGAGGTTTTTTTCTAAGGCCTCTTTTAAGTCTACGAGTACTTTCCTGTCTGGTTCTTTGCGAGAAAGCTCGTAAGAGATTAAGTTAAAAAGCGCTTCACTCTTGCCGTAGTAAAAGGGAGCACAGCTCTTTGCGTTGTTGTTCCTTAAGAACTCTATCCTACGCTGAAGGTCTTCGTAAGCTACTAAATTTAAAAACTCCTGCTTTTCCCTTTCCTTCTCTACGTAATAATAATCTCCCGTTAGGTCGTTCCCGTAGTAAACGTATATTTCCTTTGGTTCAAAGACTATTAGCTCGGTGTAGGGTTCGCGATTGGTGTAAGCTCCCCGAATAGCCGTTTCGGCGTTGTATTGGAGGAGTTCGTAGGCTTTCTCTACTCCCTTTTCGTTTCCGTATTTTGCGTATATCTTTAGACCCTCTTCGTAGCCTTTTGTCTTTCCGTAAAGGTATGGGGTTGCCTCTTGGGCATTAGCTTCTTTTAGCTTTTTCATACTGGAGTTTACCTTTAGGACGTAGTAGCTTAAGTCCTGTGAAAAGGCAATGCTGAAAGCGGCTAAGAGTATTATTATTTTTCTCATTTTCACCCTCCCTTTTTAGTTTAACACAAGACTGTCAATACACTTTAAATATAGACTTTCTGGAAAGGTTGGAAGGTAGGGGTGGTCTATGGGCTGGAGTTTTACTTCTTTGACGAGAATTCTCTTTCCGCAGTCTGTTGCCGCAAGTCTTATCTGGCGCACCATTTCCTCTACGCTTATCTGATAAGTACAAGAACATATAAAGAGTCTTCCAAACTTGTTTAACTTCTGAAAGGAGTAATAAGCGAGCTTCCACACGGCCCAAAGTATGCTGTCTTTTTCTTTTTTCGTTTTTGCTATCGCTGGAGGGTCTGCGATAATAAGGTCGTATTTATCTTCCGTTTCTTGAATGAATTCAAAGGCGTTTGCCTGAAGAAACTCAGCAAAAAGCCCGTTTAATTTTGCATTCTCCCTTGCAAGCTCCACAGCCTCCCCGTTTATGTCCACACCAAGAACCTTAGCCCCCCTCTTTGCGCAGTAAAGAGAAAAGCCTCCCGTATAACAAAAAAGGTCAAGAACCTTAGAACCCTTTTCTACGAGCTTTGAAACGTAAGCCCTGTTGTCCCTCTGGTCCAGGTAAAAACCCGTCTTTAAACCCCTTTCTACGTCAACGAGAAACCTTAAATCCCTCTCCCTTATAAGAACGGGATTTCTTAAAGTTCCGTAAAGAAGCCCCTTAAACTCGCTCAAGCCTTCCTCCTCTCTACCTTTAAAGTCGCTCCTCTCGTAAATAAACTCGGGCTTTAAAACTTCTACGATAGCGCTCAAGAGCTCTTCCTTTAGCTTCTCCATAGGATAACTTCTTATTTGAATAACAACGCCCCTTGCGTATTTGTCTATTATGAGTCCGCTAAGAAGGTCACTCTCAGAAAAGGCTACCCTGTAAGCGTCCGAGTCTATGTTTTTCCTAAGCTCAAGAGCCTCTTTAATTCTCTTAATAAAAAACTCCTTGTTTATCTCTTCCCTTTCGTAAGTAAGGACTCTAAAGGCTATTCGGGACCTTGGAGAGTAGGTTCCCCTTCCTAAGAAGTTGCCCCTATAGTCGTAAAGCTCCGCAACAATTCCCTCGCCTTCTTTTCGCTCTATCTCGTCGCTAAAAACCCAAGGGTAGAAGTGTTTTATCTTTTTCTCTTTGTCCTTTTTCAAAAAAAGCTTAAGCATTTTGGAAAAGGTAGTTCCTTACGAGTTCTTCCGCTCGCTTTTGGCTGAACTTGTAGTAAGTTTCTACGGTGGTCTTTATGCTGGAGTGTCCCGCAAACTCCTTTACTACCTCAAGGGGAAAGCCGGAGTTTATAAGGTTCGTTATGTAAGTGTGCCTAAAACTGTGAACGCTGAAGTCTATGTTTAGTCTTTTTGAGAGCCTGTCGGTATAAACCTGAAGAACTCCCCTCTTTACCCTAAAGTTGTCCTCGTAATTCTCAAGCCACTCCAAGAACTTTTCCGTTATCCTAAGGGTTTCCTCTTTGTCTGGTGAAAGTATGGGAACGAGCCTTCCCTTATTTCTCTTGGTCATCTCGGGCGTTAGCCTTATCCACAAAATTCCGCTTTTGTCCAAGTAGAAGTTGTCTTTACTCAACATCTCGTATTCTCCAAGTCTTATCCCGCTGTAAAGGAACAAAGAGTAAATCTTTTCGTACTTCTTTCCTTTTACTTCCTCAAAGATTTTCTTTACTTCCTCCTTCGTTAAGGCTCTTGGAGCTCTTGGAGTCCTTCGGGCGTTTATCTCTTCCCTTGCCTCCTCTATAGCCATCTCTAAGCTCTCGTAAAGGGTTCTATCTAAGTACTCCCTTCGGAGTAAGAACTTTAGAAAGTACTTGAGTGCTGAGAGAGTAGTTAAAAGGGAGCTTGGGTGAAGCTCTACTTCGTCAATGTACTTGTATACGAGCGAAGGCTTTAGGTTTTGTGCCACCTGCTCTGGGTCTATGTTGTGAAACTCAAGGAATTTTCTGACGAGCATTAGGTAGGTTTCCTTAGTGTGCTTGCTTTTCGTTTTTTCTAAGTGCCTCTCCCAAACCTCCAAAAGGTTCATAATATTTATTATTTAATGATGACGGAATTATTTTTCTTCATTGACCTTTATGCGGACAGAGAACTTATTGACTACTACGTCTTGACCTTTAAGCTGGAAGATGTCGCAAGCGTAGAGCTCGTAAGTCAGAGCGGAAAGCAATACATAAGAAAGGTAAAGGACTGGGAAAGGTTTAAGGCTTCCGCAAAAGACATAGTCCTTTACGAGCTTGGAGAAGAAATAGAGAGGTTTAACGACATAGAACTAGCCCTCAAAGAAGCCTACAGAATAGCCATAGCGGAAGCTGCAAGAAGAGGAGCAAAGAAGATAGTTCCCGCCATAGGTGTGGGAAATCCACCGCCGGAGGTATTGGAAAAGGTATATCCCGAAAAGTTGGAGTTTGAAAAGTTTCCCGAAGACCTTGACGCATTCCTTGAAAGGATTGTAAGGGAAACCTACATAGAAATGAAAGAGAGGTCTCAAGAGGATGAGTAATACCATTGAGGCTCTCCTTGAGGAGCTCACCCCAAGACGCATAGTTGAGGAACTCAACAAGTACATAATAGGACAGGAAGAGGCAAAAAAGGCGGTTGCCATAGCCCTTAGAAACCGCTGGAGAAGGCAAAAGCTTCCCGAGAAACTCAGGAACGAGGTAATTCCCAAGAACATCTTGATGATAGGACCAACGGGCGTTGGAAAGACAGAGATAGCAAGAAGGCTTGCAAACCTCATAAAAGCTCCCTTCCTAAAGGTAGAAGCTACCAAATACACCGAGGTCGGATACGTGGGAAGGGACGTAGAGAGTATGGTTCGGGAGCTCGTAGAGGTTTCCTTTCAGATGGTAAAGCAGGAAAAGATGAAGGAAGTAAGGGAAAGGGCAAGAAGACTTGCGGAAGAAAGACTCCTTGACTACCTCGTTCCCTACCAGTTTACGAGCTTTGGCATAAGGCAATCTTATGACACCGCAAAGAGGGAGGAGCTAAGGGAAAAACTCAGAAGGGGAGAGCTTGACGAGCGCATTATAGAGATAGAGGTAAGAGATAGATTTATGCCCGTGATAGGAATAGCGGGTCCTCCCGGATTTGAGGAGCTTGAAAGCCAAATAAAGGAAATGCTCTCTGGAATTATTCCTTCACGAAGAAGAAGAAAGGTAAAAGTAAAAGAAGCTCTCCAGATTTTAGAGCAAGAAGAGGCTGAAAAGCTCATAGACATGGAAGAGGTAGCGCGGGAGGCCATATACAGAGCGGAAAACTTTGGAATAATCTTTATTGACGAGATAGACAAGATAGCCATAAAGACGCCGGGTTACGGACCGGGCGTATCAAGAGAAGGAGTCCAAAGGGACCTCCTTCCCATACTTGAGGGAACTACGGTAAATACGAGGTACGGACCCGTAAGAACTGACCACATACTCTTTATAGCAGCTGGGGCTTTTCACATGGCAAAGCCCTCGGACCTCATACCTGAGCTACAGGGAAGGTTTCCCATAAGAGTAGAGCTAAGGCCCTTGACTAAGGAGGACTTCAAGCGCATACTCGTTGAGCCCGAAAACGCCCTTACAAAGCAATACATAGAACTCCTAAAAACCGAAGGAGTTTACTTGGAATTTACCGAGGACGCTATAGAGGAAATAGCCCGCATAGCGGAAGAGATAAACGCAAAAACCGAAAACATAGGAGCAAGAAGGCTCCACACGGTTATGGAAAAACTCTTAGAAGACATATCCTTCAACGCTCCAGAGATGAAGGGACAAACCGTAATAATAGACGCAAGGTTCGTAAGGGCAAAACTTGAAAGCCTCGTCAAAGACGAGGAGCTAAGTAGATACATACTATAAAGGAGGAAAACATGATAGAGAAGAAGATGATAATTGGTGGGGAGTTCGTAGACAAGCCCGAAAAGATAGAGGTAATTTATCCTTACACCCGTGAAGTTATAGGAAGAGTCCCAAAGGGAAGCGAAGAGGACGTATTAAAGGCTATAGAGAAGGCAAAGGAAGGCTTTAGAAAAAACTCTTCTTTGACTGCTTACGAAAGGTACAAAATCTTAATGAAGGCAGCGGAGCTCCTTGAAAAGAGGGCAGAAGAGTTTGCAAAAACCCTCGTATTAGAAGTTGGAAAAACTATAAGAGAGGCAAGGACGGAAGTTCAAAGGGCTATCCAGACCCTGATATTCTCCGCAGAAGAGGCAAAAAGGATTTGTGGAGAGACCTTTCCAATTGACGCCCATCCAAACGGCAAGGGAAAGGTTGGCTTCTTCATTAGGGTTCCAGTGGGAATAGTTGCTGCAATTACGCCTTTTAACTTTCCCCTAAACCTCTCTATGCACAAGGTAGCACCCGCCCTTGCTGCGGGAAACGCGGTAATTCTAAAGCCTTCCGAAAGGACTCCTTTAACGCCCTTAATGCTCGGGGAGATTCTCCTTGAGGCCGGCGTTCCACCAGAGGCTATCTCCGTAATACCGGGCTACGGGGACGTTGGAAGAGCGATGACCACCCACCCAGAGGTTAGAGTGGTCTCCTTTACGGGGAGCAGGAAGGTAGGAGACATAATTTCCCGCCAAGTAGGGATAAAAAAATTAGTCCTTGAGCTTGGTTCTAACTCCGCAATAATTCTCCACGAAGACGGAAACTTAGAAAAGGCGGTAGAAAAGACCGTTCAAGGGGGATACGCAATAGCAGGACAGGTTTGCATTTCGGTTCAAAGGGTTTTCGTTCACGAAAAGCTCTTTGACGAGTTTATTGCCAAGTTAAAGGAAAGGGTGTCTAAGCTAAAGGTAGGCGACCCAATGGAAGAGGACACGGACTTAGGCCCCATGATAGCTCCATCGGAAATAGAGAGGATTCAGGAGTGGATTTCCGAAGCCCTTCAGAAGGGAGCAAAATTAGAGGCGGGAGGGCTTGCCTGTGGAGAATACGAAACCACATTCTCTCCCACAATAGTCTCCCTCGTTCCAGAAGACACGAAACTTTTCAAAGAAGAGGCCTTTGCTCCCGTAGTAGTAGTAAATCCTTACAAGGACATTGAGGAAGCTATAAGAGCTGTAAATACTTCGGACTACGGGCTTCAGGTGGGGGTTTTCACGAGAGACATAAATGTGGCTTGGAAGTGTATAAGGGAAATAGAGGCGGGAGGAGTTCTCATAAACGAAGGGCCAACCTTTAGGGCGGACCACATGCCCTACGGAGGAGTAAAGTTCTCGGGAATAGGAAGGGAAGGACCCAAGTTCGCAATAGAGGACTACACCGAGATAAAGACCGTAATATTTGACTTGGCCTAATGCTTGTTTCTCTGGAGGAGCTTCTTGAAGTTCTTCAAGAGGAGCGAAAAAAGGGGAAAAGGGTGGTTTTTACTAACGGCTGTTTTGACATAATCCATGCGGGACACGTTGATTACCTAAGAAAGGCAAAATCCTTAGGAGACATATTAGTTGTTGGACTAAACTCTGACGAGTCAATTAGAAGGATTAAGGGAGAAAAAAGACCTATAATCCCCCAAAGAATGCGGGCGGAGGTTCTCTCCTCCTTAAAGCCCGTTGATTACGTCGTTATCTTTGAAGAGGACACGCCAGAAAACCTTATAAAAGCAATAAGACCAGAGGTTCTCGTAAAAGGGGGAGACTGGGAGCTTAGCAAAGTCGTAGGAAAGGACTTCGTAGAAAGCTACGGAGGAAAGGTTTTGACTATACCCTTTACCTACGAGATTTCAACTACGAAGATAATAAACACCATTCTTGAGCGCTACTGCTCTGATTAGCTTTGCTCCTTAACATATTCCAAATATAGGTCCTCTCCAAGGTTTAAACTCTTCCTTTTCTTGAGCTTTAAACTCTCTTCAATCTTCTTTACGCCCAAACCCTCAAAACTCAAGCCCTCTCCCACAATTTTTGGAGCCACAAAAACGCAAATCCTGTCAAATATCTTTTCTTTTAAAAAGCTTGAAATAGTTTTCGCTCCCCCTTCTACGAGGAGGTGCATAACCTCTCGCTCGTATAGGGCTTTTAGAATGTTTGGAATACTCAGGCTTTCAAGCTGAAGGACTTCAACTCCTCTTTCTTCTAATGCTTTAACCTTTTCACTTTGACCTTTGGAGGTTATAACTAAGGTTTTAGCTACGGACTGGTCAAGGACTTTTGAGTTTAGAGGGATTCTTAAGTCTGGGTCAAGGATAACTCTAAGGGGCTGTCTTTGGGTGGGAAGGTGTCTTACGGTGAGCTGGGGGTCGTCCTTTATAACCGTATTTACTCCAACGAGAACTGCGGTTGCTTCCCTTCTCAAAAGATGAGCAAGCTTTCTGCTTTCAAAGGAGCTAATCCACTTGCTGTCTCCCGTTATTGTGGCGAGTTTTCCGTCAAGGGTTTGGGCCCACTTTAGGGTTACGTATGGTCTTCTTTGGGTTATGTAGGTAAAAAAGTCCTCGTTTAGCTCCTTTGCTTGTCTTTCTAAAACTCCAACCTCCACTTCTATTCCTGCATTTTTTAGCCTTTCTACGCCCTTTCCCGATACCACTGGGTTTGGGTCTAAGGTGGCAATGACTACCCGCTTTATTCCTTTTTCAATTATTAAGTTAGTGCAAGGAGGGGTTCTCCCGTAATGGGTGCAGGGCTCTAAGGTTACATAAAGGGTTGCCCCTTTGGCTTTTTCACCTGCTTGGTTTATCGCTATAACTTCTGCGTGGGGCTTTCCCGCCCTCTCGTGATAGCCAAGTCCTACGATTTTTCCCTCTTTGACTACTAGCGCTCCAACGGTAGGATTGGGGTGAGTATAGCCTTTTCGCTTTTTTGCAAGCTCAAGGGCAAGTCTCATAAAGTTTTCGTCTATTCTTTTGAGCATCTATTTATTTTTTAATAAATAACTCCTTGCGGCTTCTATGTCCCTTTTGATTTGGCTGACGAGCTCCTCTTTGCTTTCAAACTTCTTTTCTTCTCTGAGGAACTTTAGAAATTCCACTTTAATTCTCTTTCCCCTAAGGTTTCCACTAAAGTCAAGTAGGTGAACCTCTAAAACCCTTTTCTTTCCTCCAAAGGTAGGTCTATAGCCGTAGTTTGCCACTCCGTAGTGTTTGTCCTCAACCCTTACTAAGTAAACGCCCTCCTTAAGGCAGAGCTTGTCGGTATTTTGAAGGTTTGCGGTAGGAAATCCTATTTTGCTTCCCCTCCCATCTCCCTTTACGACTCTTCGCTTAATCCAGTAGTAGTGTCCTAAGTACTCCTTCACTTCTTCTACTCTACCTTCCTTTAAAAGTCTTCTTACCAGCGTGCTACTGACTATGTGGCCCTTAACCTTAAAGGGTTTAGCCTCTTCTACTTCAAAGCCAAGTTTTTTCCCCACTTCCTTTGCAAGCTCTATCTCTCCCTCCCGCTTGTAGCCGTACCTCCAGTCGTAACCCACGAGAAGATAACGACAGCCGAGCTTTTCGTAAATAACTTTTTCCAAAAACTCCCTTGCGCGAATCCTTGCAAAGTCCTTATCAAACCTTATAAAGCAAAGGTAATCTATTCCAAGTTTGCTAAACAGCTCAATCTTTTCGTTTATGTCAGAAAGCTCACAAAGCAAGAGGTTTGGAGCAAGGACCCTCAAGGGGTGGGGACAAAAGGTCAAGACTGCGGTTTTTAATCCCTTTTCTTTTGCCTTTTTCTTGAGCTCGTTTATAAGGTATTTATGACCCAGATGCAGGCCGTCAAAGTTACCCACAGTCAGGGCCGTCTTTTCTGGCAGACTTTCCAAAACCTTTAAGTTTTTATTGGGGCAGTTTTTGGAGTCAATTTTGAGTAGGAATATCTCCATATTATCCGGGAGGCCACTCCATCTTCCTGCCGCCTATGAGGTGAAGGTGAAGGTGAAAGACGCTTTGTCCTGCATCTTTGCCAACGTTGAAAACGAGCCTATATCCCCTGTTTAAGTTTTCGTCGGGAGCTAATTCAAGCTCTTCAGCTATTTTTCTCGCAGTATAAAACATGTGTCCTACGAGGCACTCGTCTTCGGGCTCAAGGGTTTGAATGCCTACTATGTGTTTTTTGGGAACTATTAAAATGTGAACGGGAGCTACTGGATTGATGTCGTGAAAGGCGTAGACCCTGTCGTCCTCGTAGACCTTCTTAGAAGGGAGCTCTCCCCTTATTATCTTACAAAAGATGCAGTCCTTTTCTTGCATACTTAATATTTTAAATTTTTGCTTTTCCTCTAAGAGCTTCCTTAGGCTTTTAGAAATCTCTTTTAAAATCTCGGGAAACTTGGGATTTAGCTCTAAAAGGGTGTTGTAGAGCTCTTCGTTGCTCACCTCCCAAGTGCTTATTAGCTTGTTCTTAAGAAGGGTCATCTTCAAAACAGTGTCGTAATAATCCTCAGGAATAATACCCTTTTCAACCATTTTAGTAAGACAGTCGTCGCCAAACTTTTTTATTCCAAACCTTGGAGCAAGGTGCCTACAAATCTCAAAAAGGCTGTCGTAAGCTACCTGATAAAAATACTTCACCCTGTCGTAATACATAGGCGTTTTTTTAAACTCTTCAAAGCCTTGACTTAGGACAAAATCTATCTTTTTTACGCTGTCTTTTACGAACTTTGCCTTTTCGTTTAAAAGGTCAAAGTCTATTAAGAGGTAATTTCCGGTGGTTCGTTTTATGTGTTCAACCACAAAACGGGCGTATTCCTTAAAAAGGAAGAGATTTTTTTTCAAAAAGTCGTAAAGCTCCTCTGGAGAAACTGCCTCTTTTAAGTCCCTATACTTAAAGTAAAACTCCGAAAGGTTCTTTAGCTCTTCCGCAAAGGGCATTTGTACGTATTGGGCTATTTTGTAAAGGCAGTCCTTAGAAGAGGTCTTTATCCCGTAAACGGCGGAAAGGTGCCTACACACTCTCATACTGCTTTCAAAGGCAAGGTTAAAGTCTATTCTTACCCTGTCTTGTACGAGCTTGTTGTTAATAAACTCTTCCTTTGGGATTTCTAAGTTTTTTTTAAGGTCTACATAAACCTTTTCTAAGTTTTGAAAGGCTTCTAAGATTAGGCTTATTTTTGGGGAAAGCTTCATAGGTAGGATTTTAGAGCGGTTGTTTTTCTCAGCTATGAGGAATTTAATAGAGGACTTAAAATAAAACCTTATGGAAAAGGTCAGGGTTGAAATAGATGGAAAGGAGTACGAAGTAGAAAAGGGGACTCCCCTTGGAAAGATATTTGAGCTTGCGGGAATAAGGGAAGCTATAGGAGGAGTTCTTGAAGGGGAGATAATAGATTTACAGACACCTGTCAGAAAGTCTGGGAAGATAGAGCCCGTTTTTGTAGGCTCAAAGGAAGGTTTAGAGATAATGAGGCACTCCCTAGCCCACATAATGGCACAAGCCCTAAAGGAGCTCTACGGACCTACTAAGGTTCACCTTGGCGTAGGACCCACTACCGAAGATGGATTCTACTACGACGTAGAGGTAGAAGGACAAAGGATTACCGAGGAAGACCTTCAGAGAATAGAGGAAAAGATGAGAGAAATAATAGCAAGGGACTATCCCATACTCAGAAGGGAGCTCTCCCGTGAAGAGGCGATAAAGCTCTTTAGTGACCTAAAAGAAAAGTACAAGATAGACATAATAAAGGAGATTCCGGAGGACGAAGTCATATCCGTTTACGAGCAAGGGGACTTTATAGACCTCTGCAAGGGGCCCCACCTTCCCTCTACCGGAAAGGCGGGAGCCTTTAAGCTCACTTCCATTTCTGGGGCTTACTGGAAGGGGAGAGCGGACCAGCCCCAGCTTACGAGAATCTACGGCATAGCTTTTTGGAGTGATAAGGAGTTAGAAGAAAGACTAAGGTTTTACGAAGAGGTTAAAAAGAGAGACCACAGAAGACTTGGCAAAGAGCTTGAGTTCTTTACCATAGACGAAAGCATCGGAGCTGGGCTAATACTTTGGCTTCCAAGGGGAGCTATATATAGAAAGGTATTAGAGGATTACCTAAGGGAAGAACACTTAAAGAGGGGATACCAGCTCGTGTATACACCCCACATTGGAAAGTCTAAGCTATGGGAAACGAGCGGACACTTGGAGTGCTACAGGCAAAACATGTATCCCGCTATGAAGGTTGACGAGGAGGAATACTACGTAAAGCCCATGAACTGTCCCTTCCACATAGCTATATATAAAAGCAGGGTAAGGAGTTATAAGGAGCTTCCCCTAAAGCTCTTTGAGCTTGGAACGGTTTACAGATACGAGCTTTCTGGAGTTTTGCACGGACTTTTAAGGGTAAGGGGCTTTACTCAGGACGACGCTCACATAATATGCACCCCTGAGCAGGTGAACGACGTTATAAGGGAAACCTTGGACTTTGCCCTTAGCACGCTAAGGGACTTTGGTTTTAACGAGTTTAAGATTTACCTATCTACGAGGCCCGAATACTCCATAGGCTCCGACGAGCAGTGGGAACTCTCCCAAAGGGCACTAAAGGAGGCTATAGAAAGCCTTGGATACGAATACGAGATTGACGAGGGGGGAGGAGCATTTTATGGTCCCAAGATAGACGTAAAAGTTAAAGATGCCCTTGGAAGGATGTGGCAACTCTCTACCATTCAGTTTGACTTCAACCTCCCCGAAAGGTTTGACATGACTTACATTGGACCCGACAATCAAAAGCACAGACCATACATGATTCACAGGGCGCTTCTTGGCTCTATTGAGAGGTTCACGGGAATACTTTTAGAGCACTACGGGGGACTCCTTCCCTTATGGCTTTCTCCAACTCAAGTGATGATAATCCCCGTAGGAGAAAGGCATTACCAGTATGCTAACAAAGTCCTTGAAACGCTTAAAGCTGAAGGAGTTAGAGCGGAAGTAGACCTAAGGCAAGAGCGAATGAGCGCAAAGATAAGGGATGCGGAGCTAAAGAAGATTCCCGTTATTCTCGTCGTTGGAGACAAAGAGATAGAAAACAACGCAGTTTCCGTAAGGACTAAAAAGGAAGGAAATCTCGGAGCTATGGAACTCTTAAAGTTCGTAGAGTGGATTAAGGAAAAGATTAGAAACAAAGAGTAAAAGCTCGTCGCTCTTCTTTCTTTTTCAAATACTTTTTCGTATGACGAAGATTATTTTTCCTTTGTTAAGATTTTATTAATATAGTTCTATAGGATTTGGTGAGAAAGCCCCTCCCTCCCCCCACCTCCCTCCACCAGTTTTGGCTGCCCGCCCGGGCAGCCCTTTCTAAAATAATAAACCGATGATATACTTCACTTCTGACTTTCACCTGTATCACGAAAACATAGTAAATCTCAACCCTAAAATTAGGTTTAAAGACTTTGAGCTCGTTATCTTGAACAATCTCTATCTGCTTTTAAAGCCCGAAGACACCCTTTTTGTGGTTGGTGACTTTACTTGGCACTTTAACGACGAGAAAGGATACCTTAAACTGTGGAAAAGCCTTCCTTTTAGGAAGGTTCTTGTCTTGGGAAATCACGACCAAAAACCAGAAAAGCTAAGGGAATACTTTGACGAGGTTTACGAGTTTTACCACACGATAGAAGTTGAAGGAATAAGGATTCTTTTGTCCCACTATCCCGCAAAAGACCCCATAACGGAGAGATATCCCGAAAGGCAACAGCTCGTAAGAGAAATTTACTTTAAAGAGGGTTGTAATTTACTTGTTCACGGACACGTTCATTGGAACGAAGGGGGAATTAGGTGTGGGTGTAGGGATTTGGGTATTAAGTGCGTAAACGTAAACGTAGAGTGGTGGGATTACAAGCCCGTAAGTTTAAAACAGGTATTGGCTTGTGGAGAGGTGCTATGAAAGTCGTAGTTTTGACGGAGGGAGCGGACTTAGACAGCCTCTCTGCTGCCTTTGGGGTTTTGAAGCTTTACCAAGACGCTTACCTTTTAAAACCCAAACACCTTTCAAAGAAGGCCGGAGAGGTTTTTAAGGAGTATAGAAATCTTTTTAGAATCGTTGAGGAGCTTCCAAAGGAATTTGAGCTCGTTCTCGTAGATACCCACTTCTTTCCAGAAGGTATTCCAAAAGAAAGAGTCAAGAAAGTTATAGTTTACGACCACCACCCTACGGGGGACATAAACCAATACGAAGGAAAGATTGAAAAGGTTGGGGCTGCCACCACCCTAGTGGTAGAGGAGTTAATCAAGAATAATGTAGAAATTACGCCCCAAGAGGCTACCCTTTTGGCTTTTGGGATTTACGAGGATACGGGGAATCTCACCTACGAGGGGACAACTCCCAGAGACGCTATAGCCCTTGCGTGGCTCTTAGAAAGGGGGGCAAACCTAAGAGAAATAAGGAAGTTCGTAATGGAGACCTACACCCCACAGCAGATAGAGGCGGTAAACCGCATAGTCCATTCCATAGAGAAGCTCTTCATAGACGGGAAAACCGTAGCTATAGCCACCGCGGTTTTAGAAGATTATCAGCCCGACATAAACAACTTGCTTTACGAGATAAAGGACTTAAAGGAGAGCGACGCCTTCTTCGTGATAGTGGAGGCACAAGGGAAAACTTACGTCTTTGGTCGCTCCCAAGACAAGGATATTGACATAGGAAAGATATTAATACCCCTTGAGGGTGGGGGACACAGAGAAGCGGGAGCTACGAAGCTGGAAAATGTCCCAGCGGAACGCGTAAAAGAGATACTCAAAAAACTCCTAAAAAAAGAATTCGTAAAACTCAAAGTAAGAGACATAATGAACGCTCCACCTTTCGTCTTAGAGGAGCACCTTAGCGTCTCTGAGGCTCTAAAGGAGCTTTCTGAAAGGGGAATAGCAAACGCACCCGTCATAAACAGGGAGGGAAAGCTCGTAGGAATTATTTCAAAAAAGGCGCTTCTGAAGCTCGTAAAACTATACCCAGAGGAGCCCATAGAGAGGTTTATGAACAGAGACTTTTGGGCTTTACCTCCCGATGCCCCCCTTTGGGAAGCGGAAGAAATCCTAACGAAGTTTGGCCAAAAGCTCATACCAGTAGTAGAAGACGGAACGCCTGTTGGCGTAATTACGAGACTGGACTTGCTTCAAGCCCTCAGGGAAGACCTAACGAAGTATAAAGAAAACAAAAGAAAGCTAAAAGTCCCAGAAAACTTACTGCCAATAGCAAAGGAAGTGGGAGAGATGGCAAAAAGCTTGGGATTCAAGGCTTACATAGTAGGTGGTGTCGTTAGAGACATACTCCTTGGAAAAGAGGTTTGGGACGTTGACTTTGTCGTTGAGGGAGATGCCATAAAGCTCGCACAGGAGCTAGCAAAGAGACACGGCGTAAACCTCCACCCCTTTCCCGAGTTTGGAACCGCTCACCTAAAGGTAGGAAGGCTAAAGCTTGAGTTTGCAACCGCAAGAAGGGAAACCTACATAAAGCCCGGAGCTTATCCAAAGGTTGAGCCCGCAAGCCTGAAAGAAGACTTAGTTAGGAGAGACTTTACTATAAACGCAATGGCTATATCCGTAAATCCCGAGGACTTTGGAACTCTCATAGACTACTTTGGAGGATTGAGGGACTTAAAAGATAAGGTCATTAGAATACTTCATCCCGTTAGCTTTATAGAGGACCCCGTTCGTATCTTGAGGGCTCTTAGGTTTGCGGGTAGGCTGGACTTTAAGCTCTCAAAGAGCACGGAAAAACTCCTAAGACAAGCGGTAAATCTTGGACTTCTAAAGGAAGCTCCAAGGGGAAGACTCATAAACGAGATAAAGTTAGCCCTTAGAGAACCAAAGGTATTAGAGATATTGGAACTATACAAGAAGTATCACGTTTTGGAGGAGATAATCCCAAACTTTCGTTGGAGCGAAAAGCTCTACGAAAAACTCACCGAGCTCCAAAAAGTCCTAAACTGGCACAGCCTGGAATTTCCCCAAGAAAAACTGGACTACGGCTGGCTTTACCTAATCGTCTTGCTTTCCACTCTAAAGCCAGAAGAGGGCAAGAGATTCTTAGAGGAAAGCTCCGCCCCCTCTTGGGTAAGGGAGACTTACGAATACCTTTTTACGAATCTGCATCTAAAAAAGAAGGAACTAGGAGAAGCAAAGACCAACTACGAGGTCTATAGGGCTCTAAAGGGCTTAAAAACCCCCGTCCTTCTCCTTCTGATGCTTGAGGAAGACTTAAGGGAAAAGGTGAAGCTCTACTTGGAAAAGTTAAGGAATGTCAAGCTTCCAAAAGAGAAGATAGAAGAGCTAAAAAGGGCGGGTTATAATGAGAGAGAACTTGGGGAAAAGATAGAGGAGTTAAAGAGGGAGATTATGGACTTGATAAGATAAAAACTTATGTCCCTAAACCAGCAGCAAAAGAAAGCGGTTGAGCACTTTGGGAAACCTTTGCTTATCGTAGCAGGGGCGGGCTCTGGAAAGACGAAAACCCTTATACACAAAGTTGAATACCTTATAAAGGAAAAGGGCTTAAGGCCAGACGAGATTCTCTGTATAACCTTTACAAGCAGGGCAGCAAGGGAGATAAAAGAGAGAATAAAAAATACCTTAGGTTTGGAGCTTGAGTGGAGCGGAACCTTTCACTCTATAGCCTACAAGATTTTAAAAAGGGAGTGGGAGGAAGCTGGACTTCCAAAGGACTTCACCGTTGCGGACGAAAAAGACACGAGCGAAATCCTAAAGGAGCTTATAAAGAAATACGGAATAAAGGAGGAGCTCTCTCAGGTTAAGGAAAGAATCGCCAGACTCAAAGAAAACGTTAACTTTAATCCCGAGGAAGACCCCCTTATTGCGGAATACAACGCAATTCTTAGAAGGAACAAACTCCTTGACTTTGCAGACCTAATGCGGGAGCTCTACGAGCTCCTTAAAAAGCCAAGCGTAAGAGAAAAGTACAGAGAGAAGTTTAAGTACATACTCGTTGACGAGTATCAAGACACTAACGAGATTCAATACGAGATACTAAAGCTCCTTGCAAGCAACAACATCTGCGTAATAGGAGACCCAAACCAGTGCATATACGAGTGGAGAGACGCCAAACCAGACAACATAATCCGCTTCAAAGAGGAGTTTAACGCAGAGGTTTTGAAGCTGGAGTACAACTACCGCTCTACGAGATACATCTTAGAAACCGCTAATGCGGTGCTTCAAAAAAGCCAACTACCCTGGAAGGAGTTTATACCGATTCTCAAAAGCGTCAGAGGAGAGGGAGAAAAACCCTACGTAAGACGCTTTAATGACGAAGAGGAAGAAGCTGTATGGATAAGCAAAAAAATTAAGGAACTCCTTGGAGAATACCAATACAAAGACATTGCAATTCTGGTAAGGGTGGGATACATAACGGACGTTTTGGAAAGGACGCTGTTTAAGGCTGGGATACCCTATCGCGTAGTGGGAACGGTGAGATTTTACGAAAAAGCGGAGATAAAGAATCTCGTAGCGGTTTTAAAGCTCGTTCAAAACCCCGCAGACGAGCTTTCCTTTAAAAGGGCAGTGGAGTTCTTCGCAAAAGGTGTGGGAGAAAAGGGTTTAGAAACTATAAGAAAACACTTTAGCGGAAACTGGCTAAGGGCATCAACAGACGCACTAAAAAAATTAAACAGGACGCAAGCTATAGGCCTTTACAACTTCTTAAAAGCTATAGCTCCTCTCTACAAAGAGCCAGAAAGGTACCACGAAAAGTTAAGGGAGTTCGTGGAAAATGTAGAATACTACGAGCTTTTAAAGGAAAAGTATAAGAAAGACTGGGAAGAGAGGGTGGAAAACACGAAAGAGTTTTTAAAGAGCCTTGAGGACTTTCACGCAAAGGGATACACTTTAGAAGACGTGCTTGCGGAAATAGCCCTTAGCTCTCAGGAGGAAGAAGAAGAAAACAGCGTAAAGCTTATGACCATTCACGCAGCAAAGGGTTTAGAGTTTCCCGTCGTATTCATTCCACGCTTAGAGGAGGGCATACTTCCCTACCACAAGACCTTAGAAGACTTAAGGGAGCTTGAGGAGGAAAGAAGGCTTTTGTATGTAGCCATAACCCGTGCAAAGGACCTTCTCTTTATGACCTACACGAAAAAGGAAAACAGAAGACCCAGTAGGTTTTTGTCCGACATTCCCAAGAAACTCTTAGACCTTTCAGCCTTTAGGAAGAAGGAAGAAAAATACAGAGAGGAGCTTATTCCAAACAGAAGCCTAAGGGCAGGAGATAGGGTGATTCACAAGGTGTTTGGTAGGGGAGTAATCCTTAAGGTGGAAGGGGAAAGGGCAAAGGTGAGGTTTGAAAACGGTGCGGAAAAGGTTATTCACACCGCTTTCTTAGAAAAACTTAAAACGCCTTCAGGAGTGCCTTAATCTTGTCTTCCATGTTGGATTTTACGAGCGTTGGTTTTCCAAGATGTCTCTTTCTCTTGGAAGACTTCTTGGTGTTGTAGTGGGCTCCTCCAGACTTCCAGCGCTTTATTTTACCCTTTGCGGTAATCTTAAACCTCTTTGCTGCTGACCTGTTGGTTTTCATCTTCTCTTTAGCCATAATAACCTCCTATTTGGAAAAAAGTTATAAAGGAAAGGAGAGGGAAGAAAAAGGGATTACTTGTGAGAAAGGATGAAAGCTGCCAGGTCTTTGAGGTCTTGGTCGGAGAGACCCTTTAGTTGTCCAAGTTGAGGCTTCATAATGGCTTCTTTTGCAGGGTCAACTATTGCAGGGGCTTCTCCTTTTAGGAACTTAACGAGCTGTTCTTCCTTTCCTGCGTAGGCTTGGGCTATCTTCTTGAGAGAAGGTCCTACAGTATCAGCTGCGGGTTGGTGGCAAGCGGTGCATCCTTTAGAGTTGAATATGTTCTTTCCTTTATCGGGGTTTCCAGAGCCTCCTTTAGAAGCCTGGGCGACTTGTTGTTGCGGTTGCTGAGCTGCTTGTTGTTGAGCTCCTTGTTGGGATTGTTGCTGTTGTTGTTGCTGTTGCTCTTGTTGCTGTTGCTGTTCTTGCTGTTGCTGCTCAGGAGCTTGCTCTGCAGGCTGTTCTTGTTGGGGCTGCTGTTGGGGAGCAGCTTCCTCTTGCTTTTGAGCCTTCTCACAAGCTACAAGCCCAAGCATTAGTCCGCTTAAGAGTAAGTACTTTATCCTCACTTCTCCTACCTCCTATTACTGTTGTTGTTGCTGTTGTTGTTCTTGTTGCTGTTGCTCTTGTTGCTGTTGCTGCTCTTGCTGTTGCTGTTCAGGAGCTTGCTGTGCGGGCTGTTCTTGAGCAGGCTGCTCTTGAGGAGCTTCTTCTTGCTTAGGAGCCCTTTCACAAGCTACAAGTCCAAGCATCAATCCGCTTAAAAGTAAGTACTTTATCCTCACTTCTCCTACCTCCTTACAGAATATTTTAACACTAAAATTATAGCACGCATACTTAAATTTTTGCTCCGTAATTTTTAGTTAAGTAAATATTGACTTACAATTTAACTGACTCTATTTTTTAACTAAAATGGGCGCTCAAGAGCGGGATTTAGAAGCAGCTTGGGAGTATCAGGGTTGCATTATTCCTAAGGACCTCTATTACGACATAGAGAATCAAGTTTGGGCCAAGGTTAATGAGGACGGAACGGTAACTTTAGGTCTAACGGATGTTGGTCAAACAAGAGCGGGAAGACTCCTACACATTAGGGTAAAGCCTGTGGGAACTAAAGTAAAGAAGGGAAAGCCTGTAGCAACTTTGGAAAGTGGAAAGTGGGCTGGCCCAGTTCCAGCCCTCGTAGAGGGAGAAATAGTAAGCGTGAATCCAAAAGTAGTAGAAGACCCAAACTTTATAAACATAGACCCTTATGGGGAGGCTTGGATAGTAAAGATTAAACCAGTAAGTGAAGAGGTTCTAAAGAGAGACTTAAGTGAGCTGGTTTTTGGTGAAAGGGCTTACGAGGAGATGAAAAAGCACATAGACGAGTGGGACATAGTTTGTATGAGGTGCGTGTAATGGGAGCAAGCGATAGACACGTAATACTTTTAGTTTCTCAGTGGTGTCCTACATGTCCTCACGCTGATGCTCTTTGGAGAAAGCTTCAAGAAGAATACGGATTTAGGTACGAAGTTTTGGACGTAGGAACGCCCGAAGGGCGTTTTTGGGTGAATAAACTGATGATAAGAAGCGTTCCTTCAACTATTATAGATGGAAAGCTTGCCTTTGTTGGCGTGCCAAACGAAGCGGAGGCAAGAAAAGCTATAGAAGAAGGGGTTTAATCGGAAAAGGTGATAATATTTTTCTTATGTATTTTCAAGACATAATAATGGAGCTTTTCCGCTTTTGGGCAGAAAAGGGCTGTCTTGTGTGGCAACCCTACGACCTTGAGGTTGGCGCGGGGACTATGAACCCCGCAACCTTTCTAAAGGTTCTTGGAAAACAGCCTTGGAACGTTGCCTACGTTGAGCCCTCCAGAAGACCCCAAGACGGAAGATACGGGCAAAATCCAAACAGACTCCAACACTACTACCAATTTCAGGTGATACTAAAGCCAGCTCCCGAAAATCCCCAAGAGATGTACTTAGAAAGTTTAGAAAGACTGGGGATAAACCCTTTGGAGCACGACATTAGGTTCATAGAGGACGACTGGGAGAGTCCTACCCTTGGGGCTTGGGGGCTTGGCTGGGAGGTGTGGCTTGACGGAATGGAGATAACCCAATTTACCTACTTCCAACAATCGGGAGGACTGGATTTAGACGAGATTTCCGTAGAAATAACCTACGGGCTTGAGCGTATAGCTATGTACATTCAAGAAAAGGACAGCGTCTTTGACATAGAGTGGAAAGAGGGAATTACTTACGGAGACATATTCAAGCGCTCCGAGTGGGAGTGGAGTAAGTACAACTTTGAGCTTGCGGATACGGACATGCTATTTAAGCTCTACGAAATGTACGAAAACGAAAGCAAGAGATTGGTAAAAGAAGGTCTAATTTTCCCAGCTTACGACTACCTTCTTAAGTGCTCCCATACTTTTAACATACTTGATGCGAGGGGAGCAATCTCGGTTCAAGAGAGGGCACGCTACATAAGGAGAATGAACAACCTTGCAAGGGAGATAGCAAAACTCTACTTAGAAGTCTTTGAAAATGTTAAGGGAGCTTGAGGAAAGGCTTGGATACACTTTTAAGGATAAGTCTTTGCTTGAAAGGGCGATAACCCACGTTTCTTACGACAAGCAAAACCATTACGAAACCTTGGAGTTTTTGGGGGATTCCCTCGTTAACTTTTTCATAGTAGACATACTGGTAGAGTATTACCCAAAAAAGAGAGAGAGCTTTCTCTCTCCTTTGAAGGCTTACCTTATTAGCGAGGAGTTTTTTAACATTTTGGCGGAGAAGCTAAACCTTAGGAAGTTCATAAGAATAAAGAGGGGAGAGGTAAACGAGACTATAATAGGGGACGTTTTTGAGGCCCTTTGGGCTGCCGTATACATTGACAGCGGTAGGGACATAAACTTCACGCGGGAACTCTTTCACAAACACTTTAAAGAAGAAATCATAAAATCTATAAAAGAAGGAAAGGTAAAGGTGGACTACAAAACTAAGCTTCAGGAAATTACGCAAAAGTACTGGAAGGAAAGGCCCTCTTACAGGCTCATAAGCGTAGAGGGTCCCCAGCACGAAAGGAGGTTTATCGTAGAAGCCTCTATAAGGAATTACCGAACCCTTGGAGAGGGAAGGACGAAAAAGGAAGCGGAACAAAGGGCAGCGGAACAGATGATAAAGAAGCTTTTGGAGGAAAAACTTGAGTAAAGTAGGCGTTATTCTTTCTAACCTTGGCGGACCCCTATCCTTAGAAGACGTTGAGCCTTTTCTTTACAACCTATTTTCTGACCCTTACATCTTTAAGATTCCCTTTCAAAAACCCCTTGCACGCCTAATAGCAAAAGTAAGGGCAAAGAAAACGAGAAAGTATTACGAACTTATGGGAGGAAGGTCTCCCCAATACGAGCAAACCGAGGCTCAAGCAAGAGCTCTAAAAGAAAGCCTTGGAGAGGATTACGAGGTTGTGGTTGGAATGCGATACTGGAAGCCCTTTATAAGAGATGCGGTTTTACAGCTACTCCAAAAGGGCGTGAAGGAGATAGTCTTTTTACCCCTCTATCCCCAATACAGCATAACCACTACGGGTTCTGCGATAGCGGAGTTTCAGAGAGTTTTAAAGGAGCTTGGTCTTACTGACCTGAAGGTGAAGATAATAAAGGAATTTTACGACCATCCCCTATTTATAAAGGCTTGGACTGAGCAGATAAAAAGCGCTCTTCCCAACCCCGAAGGTTTTCACTTTTTATTTTCCGCTCACAGCCTTCCCGTAAAGATTATAGAGTCGGGAGACCCATACAAAGACCAAACGGAAAGGAGCGTCCAGCTCATTATGGAAAACTTCCCAAATCAGGAATATACGCTGGCTTATCAGAGTAAAGTAGGATTTGGAAGGTGGTTAGAGCCCGCCACCGACGAGGTGATTGAGGAATTGATTAAAAGGGGAGTAAGGAAGCTCCTCGTTATTCCTATATCTTTCGTTTCTGAGCACAGCGAGACTCTCTACGAGCTTGACTATCAATATAAAAACTTAGCCCTTTTGCTTGGCTACGAGGAATTTATAAGAGTCCCAACGCTCCAAACTAATCCGATTTTTATTGAATGTTTAAAGGAATTGGTTTTAAAATGAGCTTTAAATGAACGTAGGAATACTCGGGGGTGGACAGCTCGGGTGGATGACTATATTAGAGGGAAGAAAGCTTGGTTTTAACTTCTTCGTATTAGAAGACAAAGAGGAGGCTCCCGCCTGCAGGGTTGCGGATAGGTGTTTTAAAAGTTCTGAGCTTGAGGAGTTTTATAAGGTTTGTGATGTTATAACTTACGAGTTTGAGCACATAAACGACGAGATTATAAGAAGAGTTGAAGACAAGCTCCTTCCAAATCCAAGGGCTCTCTACATTAAGAAAAGCAGGATAAGGGAGAAGAATTTTCTAAAAAAACTCGGACTTCCCGTTCCCAAGTTTCGTGAGGCTACTACTAAGACCTTAAGGGAAGCCCTTTTAGAGGTAGGACTTCCCGCAGTGGTCAAAGCCGAAACCCTCGGCTACGACGGAAAGGGTCAGTACTTAGTAAAAGATTTGAGCGAGCTGGAAAGGATTTTAAAAAACCACAAAGAAGGGGAAAGGTTCTTAGTGGAGGAGTTTGTAAACTTTACGAGTGAGGTTTCGTGCATAGGCGTAAGGAACGAAAAGGGAGAAAAGAGGTTTTATCCAGTTCCTTTTAACAAACATGCAGAAGGAATATTGCTCTACAACTACGCTCCTTATAAATCCTTAAAAGAAGCGGTAGAGATAACCGAGAGCCTTATGGAGGAGCTTAAAGTAGTTGGGGTATTTACGGTTGAGTTTTTCGTGCTTGAAAGCGGAAAACTCTTGATAAACGAGTTTGCTCCCCGCGTTCACAATACGGGCCACTGGACTCTTGACGGGGCTTATACTTCTCAGTTTGAAAATCTCGTAAGGGCGATTACGGGACTCCCCCTTGGCTCAACGGAGCTGAAGGTTCCCACCGCAATGGTTAACATTCTGGGACTTGACATTGAGGAGATAGATAAAGAGGAAGTCCTAAAGCTGGAGGGAACGAAAATCTACTGGTACGGCAAGAGTAAAAAACCCCGCAGGAAGATGGGACACATAAACATTCAAGACAAAGACTTAGAAAGCCTGCAACATAAAATTCAGAGAGTTTTGAATCTCCTTTATTCCACAAAAACCTCGGAAGCTTTGATTTAGTAAGTTTAGATTTGAGATACCTTCCTATCTCTCCCTTTTGATTTTCTAAGCATCCGTCTACCGGCCGGGTTTTTTGCAGGATTGGAGGTAGACGGAAAATTAACTTCACTTGGTAAAGGTTCCACTTGACAAAAGGAGATTTATTTGTTATTATTTATATTGCACAAGGAGTTGGGGTTTGTTAGGTGCCTATAAGGGATTGAAACGTTCTGACACGTTTGTAAGGATTTGCACGAGACACAATCATGTTTGTTGGGTGCCTATAAGGGATTGAAACCCTTCCGCTAATAGCTTTCTGTAGCTTGGGGGATAAAGTTTGTTAGGTGCCTATGAGGGATTGAAACAACTTCTCAACCCATCCTATGTCCTCATTTACTTTTGTTTGTTATGTACCTATGAGGGATTGAAACGCGTCGTCAAAAACTCTCCTTCCTACTTTTTCAACTTGGTTTGTTATGTACCTATAAGGGCTTAAGACTTGAGATAATAAACTTTAAATGGTCTTCGTATATACTCGGAGGGTTCAGTTTTACGAGACGGACGCTCAAGGGGTAGTCCATCACTCCAACTACTTCAGATACTTTGAGGAGGCAAGGGGGGAGTTTTTTAGAAGTAAGGGCTTTCCTTACAGCAAGTTAAGGGAAAAAGGATACGAAGTAGTTCTTTTATCCGCGGAATGTGAGTACAAAAAACCCCTTTTTTACGACGAAGTTTTCAAAATAGAGCTAAAACTCTCAGAGCTCACGAAATTCACTTTTTCCTTTAATTACGAAGTCCTTAAGGGTGAAACGCTAATAGCCCACGCAAAAACGAGACACTGCGTCGTAAAAAACGGAAAAATAGTCTCCATTCCAAAGGAAATATTAGAAATTTTAAAGGACTCCCTCGTGTTTGAGTAGCTCTTTTTTAACTTCCAAACCAGCGGAATAACCACCAAGACCCTTCTGGGACAAAACTCTGTGGCAAGGAATTATTACGGGAAAGGGGTTAATCTTCATACAATAGCCAACCAATCGCGGTGAAAGTCCCAGCTTTTTAGCCACCTCCCCGTAAGTAATTACCCTCCCAAAGGTAACGGAGTTTCTTAAAAATTCGTAAATCTTTATGCATCTTTTGTGTTTTTCTGAGAACTTTAGAACCTCAAAAGGAACTATTGGGTCTCCCTTTTTATAAAAGTAGGGCTCAAACTCTGGAAGAAGGGTCTCAAACTGTCCTTTTAAAAAGTTAGCGGATACCAGAAAATCGTTAAGAAAGCTCAAAGAAAGCGAAAGAGAAGGAGTGAGCTTGGTAGTTTTGACGAGGATTGAAGGCTTCATAAATTCACCTTAGCGTAAGCAAGGGCTCCCCGAGCCCCTATAAACTCGTCCGCTTTTGAAAAAGTAATTTCTACGCAGGAAGCCGGCAATCCTTCGGAAATACTCTTTACCCTTTCGGGCAAGTCTTCCAAAAACTGCCTAAAAATCTTTATAACCCCACCTCCAAGGACTACGCAGTCAGGATTAAAAATGTGAAGGGCGTTCATAAGACCCAAACTCAAGTATTCCTTGAACTTTTCAACTACTCTTAGGGCTTTTTCGTCTCCCTTTTTTGCAAGCTCTGCTATCTGGTAGTCTGGAAGCTCAAGTCCCGAGAGCTTCTTAAACTCTCTCTCAATTCCGTAGGAAGAGCAGTAGGCTTCCCAGCACCCTCTTCTTCCACAACTGCAAAGCTCCCCGTCCTTTTCAATTGTGTGGTGTCCGAGCTCTAAGGCGCTTCCGCACGCACCCGTAAAAAGCTCCCCCTTCACCACAAGTCCCGAGCCAAGCCCCGTCCCAACCGCAACCAAAAGCAAGACCTCTTTGTCCCTATGGTCGTAATACCACTCTCCAAAAGCCCCCAAATTAACGTCGTTTCCCACCACAAACGGAACCCCAGCGTCAGAAAATGCCTCTTTAAAGTCAAAACCGTTTAAAACCTTTATGTTTGGAGAGTGATAAACCTTTCCTTCCTTAGAGACAAAGCCCGCCACAGCTATTCCAACCTTTGAGGGACTTCCCGAAAAGATAATCTCCCTAAGTTTTTTTATAAACCTTTCCTTGTCGTGCTTTATGTCTTTAACGTAATGCTTTTCTTTCCTTCCGTCTTCCCACAAAACCTTTACAAAGCTCCCGCCAACATCAACGCCTTTTATCATACTCAATAGAAACTATCTTAAACTTATCTTCTTCCCAAACCCCTACAACCGTAAGGTATCCCCCTTCAATTTCAGCCCTAAAAAATACCTCGTCTCCCGCTACTTTATAACTCTTAGACTTAACCTTTTTACCTTCGGTATAGCTACACATCTCTTTTAACTCCGAGTGCTGGACTTCCGTAAAAGTTAAGAGCTCAAAAATCCTCTCTTTGCAGTTTTTAGCCGTAAGGGCGTCTAAAACCCTGTCAATTCTTTGCAGTGCTTTGCCTTCTTTTTTAGAATCTTCGTAAAAGATAATTCCTGCGATAATAAAGGGGTACAAAAGGGTAAATAGCACCGTAATACCGAGAAGTAAGTCCTCTACGTTGAGCCTTTTTTTTAGAGCCATCCCTTTCTCCTTACCCAGAATAGAAGCACTACAGTGGTAGTAAGCATTAAAAGAAGCGAGTAGGGATAGCCGTACTTCCAGTTGAGCTCGGGCATGTATTTGAAGTTCATTCCAAAGATACTCGCAATGAGCGTAGCGGGCAGGAATATAGTTGCGAGAACTGTAAATACTTTCACCGCCTCGTTTTGTTTCGTATTTATAAGTCCCAAAAGAGATGTCTGAATGCTGTCTATCTTTTCCATGTAAAAGGAAGTGTAGTCAAGGAGCGTAGATAGGTCTTCGTAAATTATCTTTAACTCCTTCTTGGTTTGAGCATTTATAAGGGGGCTTTTCAGACACTTAGAAAGAATTCTTAGCTTTTCGCTTATGCTTTCCATCAGGGTGATGTTTAGCTCGTCGTAGTAGGCAAGCTCCCTTATCATTTCTTCTGATTGCTCTTCAAACATCTGTTTCCACACTTCCCTAATTCTTTTTCCAAGAATTTCCAGCCTATCCCCTATCCTATCAACTTCCAATCCAAGTATCCCAGCAAATAAACCTTCTGGAAATTGATAGAACTTTTTGTGAAGATTCACTCTGTTTTTAAACATCAGTATTGAGGGAATGTCTCTGTATCTCACGCTTACGAGAAACTTTCCTTTTATAAAGAATACGACGGGCTCAACCAGTATTTCTCCCTTGTACTGGATTACGAAGCTGAGAGTCATTTCTATATAGTCTTTCTCTTCCACGTACTTTGAGCTTATTTCTATCTCTCCCAAGATTTCCTTAGGGGGCATCTCAAAGCCCGTTTTTTCCTTCACGAGCTTGAGCTCTTCTTCCTTTGGGTCAAGAAGGTCTATCCAGATTACGAACTTCCCCGCGTATTTTTCTATCTCTTCGTAGGAGATTTCCTGCAGTCCGTTGAAGGTATTAGCGTATATTCTTATCACAATATTATTTATCTTACGATAATTTGCTAATCTTTAAGATATGCGGATAGTTTTTAAAATAGGCTCTAACTTGCTGGAAACCGAAGAGGGAGACATAGACCTACGGTTTTTGTCAGAGCTTGCGGAGGGTATAAAAAAGTTAAGAAAGTTGGGAGATGAGGTCTGCATAGTTTCCTCGGGAGCGGTTCTTTCTGGTGCAAAAAAGCTAAACATAAAGGAAAAGCCTAAGGATTTGGTGCTAAAGCAGGCTCTCTCTGCGGTAGGTCAGGCCTACTTAATGCACATTTACGACACGATTTTTTCCAATTACGGACTAATAGTCAGCCAAGTTTTACTAACGAAAGACATCTTTTCAAAGGATAACGAGGACAGATTTATAAACGCAAAAAATACTTTAGAAAAGTTGTTAGAACTCGGGATTATTCCCGTAATAAACGAGAACGATGCGGTAGCGGTTAACGAGCTCGTTTTTGGAGACAACGACTTTTTAGCGGTTTACGTTTCCTTTATGATTGGAGCAGACCTTCTCGTTATATTCTCAAGCGCAGGTGGCCTAAGGGACGAAGAAGGGAAAATTATCCCAGTAGTAGAGGAAGTAGAAAAAGCCTTTAAGTTCGTTCAGGGGACGGGGACGAGCTTTGGAACGGGAGGGATGAGGAGCAAGCTTGAAGCCACGAGGTTAGCAACCACCCTAAACATTCCCGTAATAATAACAGGAAAGGGGGAAGACATATTGGGGCTAAGGGAGTTAAAAACTAAGGGAACCCTCTTTAAGCCTGCCAACAGAAAGCTCAGAAACGCCCTCAAAGTCATCGCAACCTTAGAAGAGCCCAAGGGCCAAATAGTCGTTGACAAGGGAGCGGAAGAAGCCCTAAAAAAGGGAAAGAGCCTACTTCCCGCAGGTATAGTGAAGGTTGAGGGGGTTTTTAAAAGGGGAGATGTGGTGAGCATACTAAACGAAGAGGGCCTAATCATAGGTAAAGGCAAGGTAAACTTTTCAAGCGAGGAGATAGAAAGGATTAAGGGAATGAAGACGAAAGAGGCAAAAGAAGTCTTAAAAACCTCTAAGGACGAGGTGATTCACAGGGACAACATGGTAGTCTTTTTCTAAAATAAGCTTCTCTGAGTCTTTTGTGAGAAAATCGTATCTACTTCCTTCAATAGGCTCTTCATCTCGTACTTCATTAGTAATTCCTTTAAAGCGTTTTTGTCCGTGGTCTTAATTTTTAGGTCTTCTTCTTCAATAGGTAGGTCTAAATCGGTGTAGAGTTTTACGAGTTTGTAAGAAAGCTCAAGCTCTTCCCTTTCCGCTTGGGGATAAAGCCTTTTGAACTTCTCCCAGTTTTTTAGAATTTCCTCTACGCTTCCAAACTTTTTCAGAATTTCTATCGCAGTTTTTGGTCCAACTCCCTTTATTCCGGGAACGTTGTCCACTTTGTCCCCCATTAGTGCTAACAAGTCGGGAATCTTTTCTGGACTTACGCCGAACTTCTCAAGGACCTTCTCCTTAGTGAAAACCTCTTCGTTCATGGGATTTATTACCGTCAGGTGGTCAGAAACGAGCTGAAGTAAGTCCTTATCGGGAGAATAAACCTTTACCTTAAAACCCTTTTCTACGAACTTTTTAGCAAGGTAAGCTATTAGGTCGTCCGCCTCGTAGCCGGGAACTTCCAAAACGGGCACTCCCATAACCTTTAAAAACTCCTTTATAACAGGAATTTGAACCTTTAAGGGGTCAGGGGCTTTTGGCCTTTGTTTTTTGTATTCCGCAAAGATTTGCTCCCTTCTCGTTTTTGCAGGGGCGTCAAATACGACTACGAGGTATTCGGGCTTTTCCCTCTTTATTAGGGCAAAAAACATCCTTAAAAATCCGTATATCGCATTCGTTGGAAACCCGTCCTTCGTTGAGAGCTTGGGAAGGGCAAAAAAGCTCCTGTAAATAAAAGAAGAGCCGTCAAGGATGTAGAGGGTTTTCATAAAGAAATATCTTATAACCTAAACTCCCCTATCTCCTCTCCTACCCTCTTGGGGATAGGATGCCTTCCAAAGAGCATACTCTCCAGCTTTTTCACCTCAAGCTCACTTAAGGGTTCAAAGACAAGCTCCCAGTTTTCTCCCCTTTTTAAACACCTAACCCGCAAGTCTCCCTCACCCTTTAAGACTACATCTCCACCAGCGTTCATAAAGCCAACCCCAAGGGAAAGCGTCAAAAAGTTTGCTTCGTCTATTGAAAGAGTAGGCTTTTGGAGCTCCTTTTCAATTATCAATAGCGTGCAAAGGGCTAACCCTACCCTAAGGAGATTTTCCGCGGTAAGGGGGTAGTTTCCCGGAATTCCTACTATTTTGTTTTGAGAAAAAATCACGGGCATAGTGAAATATGTTAATAGATTATGGAGCTTCCAAGGCTTTATGCCATAACTGACCGAAAGAAGTACGGAGAAGACTTTTTAGGAACCCTTGAAAGGATTCTAAAAAAAGGAGTAAAGATGGTTCAGTTAAGGGAAAAGGACCTATCGGGAAGGGAGCTCTACGAGCTTGCAAAGGAGGTAAGGGAGCTAACTAAGAGGTACGAAGCTCTCCTTTTGATAAACGAGAGGTTTGACGTTGCCCTTGCGGTAGGAGCGGACGGAGTGCATCTGCCCGAAAACAGCTTTCCACCCTCGGTGGTAAAAAGGATAAATCCAAACTTCTTAGTGGGCTTCTCCGCTCACTCCTTAGAAAGTGCCTTGTACGCAGAAAGAGAAGGTGCGGACTTTATAACCTTGAGCCCAATATTTAAGACCAGCTCCCACCCAGAAGCAGAGCCAATAGGCTTAAACGCTCTCAAAGAGGTTTCCCAAAGGGTTAAAATTCCCGTCTACGCCCTTGGGGGAATAACTTGGGAGAGGATAAAGGTCTGTTATAAGAACGGGGCTTACGGAATTGCGGGAATAACGCTCTTTTTAGAATAAAGAAGTATGGAGGACTACGTCGTAATTGGGAAAATAACGGATACCTTTGGCATTGAGGGAGAGCTAAAGGTATACCCTTACCTACCCCAAGAGTTTTGGGAAAACCTTGAGCGAGTTTACCTAAAAAGAAGGGGAGGGGACTACGTTCCCTTTGAGCTTGAATGGATAGACTTCGTAAAGAACTTCGTAATCGTAAAATTCAAAGGTTACGACGGGATAGAAAAAGCCGAGCAGTTTAAGGGGGCTAAAGTGTATCTACCGAGAGAAGAACTTCCAGAGCTTTCCGAGGAGGAGTTTTACGCCTTTGAGCTCGTTGGGATGGAGGTAGTAACCGACAAGGGAAAGGAGCTTGGAAGGGTTGAAGGAGTAAGAGACCTTGGGCCTTACGACGCACTCGTTTTGAAGGGTGGAGAGCTCCTCATTCCCTTCGTTTCTGCCATAGTTCTAAGCGTAGACAAAGAAAAGGGGAGAATCGTTGTAAAGGAGGACTTAATTCCCGTTTAGAGTTATTATTAAACTATAAATGCTTTCCTTAAGGACTTCTTTAGAGCACTTTCTTTACTTGGTTATAGCTTTCCTTATAAACCTAATTCTTTTTAGCCTTCTTTACTTCTTCGTCTTTTACATCTCTATACCCCCGCAGGAAAAGCTCCCGCCCCTAAGGGTAGAAATAAAGGAGATAGGCTCCCTTCCGGCTAGCGCGCTGGAAAAACCTGCGGAAAAAGTTGAAAAACCAAAGGCTCCAAAAGTTGCCAAGACAGAACAAGGCACGAGCTTAGTCCCCCAAGCTCCTAAGGCTATAAAAACGGAGCGCGCTACTCCCCAGCTTCCCGTAAGCGAAAAGGGGCAAATACCCGTAAAGACTGAGAAAAAGCCAGAAGAAAGCGTAAGCCTCTTAGAAGAAATAAGGGGAAGGGCTTTAGAAAGACTAAGAGAAAGGGAAAAACTCGCAAAAGAAGTGGGAGAAATATCCGCAGTAGTATCCGAAGGTAAGCTAACGATAAAAGCGGGAAGTCGCAAACTCGTCTACGTTCCCCCTTCTCCTACTTTTAGGGTTAGGGAGTTTCCCTCTGGGGTTAGGGTCAAAATATGGGTAGACCCTTCGGGTAGGGTCGTAAGGGCGATAATACTCCAAAGAAGCGGTATAGCGGAGGTGGACGAGGGACTCCTTAGGTTCGCAAGAAAGCTGATGTTTGAGCCGATAGAAACGGGCGAGCTACAAGAAGGGGTGATAATTTTTACCTTCGTAGCGGATTAAATGTTGTATTAGTAGAGATTATGGAAGAGATAAAGCGCTTTGTTGAGGTGGCAAAGGTCGCAGCTCTAATCGGCGGAGAGGTTCTAAAGGAGAACTTCCGTAAAGTAAAGAGGGAAGAAATAGAAGAAAAGGCGGAGAAAGACTTCGTTAGCTACGTTGACAAGGTCTCAGAAGAAAGGATAAGGGAGTTTATCCTTAAGTACTTTCCCGAGCACGAGATTGTAGGAGAAGAAGAGGGGGCAAGCGGGAATAATAGCCCGTACAAGTGGTTTATAGACCCCCTTGACGGGACGAAGAACTTCTTAAACGGCTTTCCCATATTTGCGGTTTCGGTGGGCTTAGTTTACGAAGGGGAGCCCATAGCGGGAGCGGTTTATCTGCCCTACTGGGACCATCTTTACTGGGCTGGTAAGGGCTTGGGAGCTTATAAGAACGGGGAGAGAATTAAGGTAAAGGAAAATCACAGCTTAAAACACGCGGGAGTGGTTTACGGATTTCCCTCTCGCTCCCTTAGGGACATAACTATTTACCTAAACATCTTTAAGGAAGTTTTTTACGAAGTGGGCTCTATGCGAAGACCGGGAGCTGCCGCAGTGGACATCTGCATGGTTGCAGAAGGTATATTTGACGGGATGATGGAGTTTGAGATGAAACCTTGGGACCTTGCAGCAGGGTTGGTAATCCTAAAAGAAGCGGGAGGCGTTTATACGATAAACGGAGACTTTTACGAGAGGTTTGACGTATTTGCGGGAAATAAACCAGTTCACGACTTTATCCTTTCTGTAGCCAATCGCTACTTAGTGATAAAAGGGTAAAAGGGAAGAAAAGGAAAGGATTAATCGTATTCGGCAACGTCCTTGTCAAGCTCTTCGTATCTTTCGCTCATCTCAACGGCTTGCTCAAATAGAGCCCTTTCTCTTTCGGTAATCTCAACGGGCTTCCTTTCTCTTCTTGGAACGACACCTTCTGCACTTTCTCTTCTTTGCTTACCCTCTATGACCGCATCCGCTATCTTGGAGGTTAAGAGTTTTATAGACTTAATAGCGTCGTCGTTTCCGGGAATGGGGTAGTCTATAAGCGTTGGGTCGCAGTTGGAGTCCGCAATCGCAACTATGGGAATGCCGAGCTTTCTTGCTTCACTTACCGCTATCTTTTCCCTTACCGTGTCAACAATCCAGATAACGTCGGGCAGTCTCTTCATGTCCCTTATTCCGTTGTAGAGTTTGCGGAGCCTTTCCATCTTTCTCTTGAGTCTTCTTACTTCCTTCTTGGGCAGGACCTCAAATATTCCCTCTTCCTCCATTCTTTCAAGGGTCTTGAGTTTAAGGATGCTCTTTTTAACGGTGCTAAAGTTCGTAAGAAGTCCTCCGACCCATCTCTCGGTAACGTAGAAGGCTCCACAGCGCTCCGCTTCCTCTTTTATTATGTCCTTTGCCTGCTTTTTCGTGCCTACGAAGAGAACCTCTCCTCCTTGGGCTACGACGTCAGAAACGAAGTTGTAAGCCTCTTCCAATAGGACTAGGGTCTTGTTTAGGTCTATGATGTGAATCCCGTGTCTGACGCCGTAAAGGTATGGGGCCATCTTGGGATTCCATCGGGACTTGGAGTGTCCAAAGTGCACTCCCGCTTCTAAGAGCTCCTTCATAGAAACTACTGGCATTCCTCACACCTCCTCGGGTTTTGCCACCCTTCCCCTTCACCCCAAAAGGGGCAACCCGAGAGGGGAAGGTGCGGTCTTAAGAAGATTTATTTTAATCCTCTTTGCTTCCACTTTCCCTACTTTTTTCCTCGTCGTACTTTCTCTTTTCCTCTAAGATGCTCCTGTCAAACCTGTAAATCCTTCCGCAGAACTTACAATGTACCTCCGCAAGCTCGTTTTCTTTAAATACGTCCTCAAGTTCTTGAAGCGTAAGAAGGAAGAGCGATGCCTTTGCTACTTCCTCATCACAAGGACAGTAATACTCTACTTCTTTTAGTCCTATAAGCTGGGGCTCCATGTCTTTGAGGATTTCTACCGCTATGTCTTCGGGTCTCATTCCCCTTTCCATCATCTCCGTCACCGAAGGTAGCTCTAAGATTCTTCTCTCAAGAAGCTCCTTAACTTTTTCCGAAGTTCCACCCAAAGTTTGAACCAAGAATCCACCTGCGTGCCTTACTCTTCCCTCTTCGCTCACCTTTACGCCTACCGCTACCGCGGAAGGGGTTTGCTCCGATTGATAAAGGTAATAAGCAATGTCTTGTCCTATCTCTCCAGAGATTAGCGGAACTACGCTCGTGTAAGGCTTTCCAGTCCTCAGCTCTTTTACTACGGTCAGGGTTCCGTTACTTCCCACCACTTTTGCAACGTCAAACTTCTTTTTTCCGTCCACTTCTTTTAGGTAAGTATCTACTTGGGGATTACCCACAAAGCCCCTTACCCTTCCCTTTGCGTCAACCTCTACGACTATTGGGCTTATAGGTCCGTCTCCTTCTACTTTTAAGAGTAGCTTTTGATTGGTTGCGTGCTTAAGAAGGGAGGTCAAAAGCAGGGCTCCCACTATCGCCCTTCCCATAGCTACGGTAGCGGAAGGAGAAAGGCCGTGTATCCTTCTTGCGGTTTCTACGGTATTGGTAGCCTTAACTACGTAAACCCTTACGGGCTCTCTCTTGGGAACCGCTATAACCATGTAGTCCCTTTCTTGAAAGTAGTCCTTTAGGTCTTTTTTAACTTCTTCGTTTAGTTCTTTTATCAGCATAAGATTTAAATTTAATGCTTGCTTGGGAGAAATTTATAGAGAAATTTAGTGTTTCTCACTTTTCGGTTTTTATCTCCTCTTTGTAGTAAGTGGGCATGTGTAGATAGAACCCCTGCATTAAAATACTTTCTGGCTTTAGCTTTAGATATTCTGCTATTTCCCTAATCCTATTTAGGATTTCTTCGTTTTCTACGAACTCGTATATAGTTAGCATGTCTACTTTATAGGAAAACAGGGCTATTGACTCAACCATTGACTCGTAAATTTTAGACTCAAGCATTCTCCTTACTATTGAGCCGTCTATCTTTACCGCCTTTGCTCTACCAACTTCCGCAATTTCTCCCACTATTTCGTAATTCGTGTATCCCGTACCAAAGTCGTCAAAGGCTATAAAAACATTTTCGCTTTCTAAGTGTTGCAAAATTTCCCTATTTGATACGATGGCATACTCAGTTAGTTCCATAAAGAGATTAAGATTTTCTTCTTTAAAAGCCTTCACTACTTGACTTATTTCACTCACTACGGGTTCGTACGAAAGAGAAGTTGGGTATATGTTTACGAAAATGTTTTTAGATATTCTTTTGATTTCCTTTAAATTTTCTCTTAACTTCTTTAAAACAACTCTATCAAATTCGTTCATAACTCCTTCTCTTTCAAGTATCTTTACGAACTTACCTGCCGGTATGTAAGTGCCGTTGTAAGGATTCTTTATCCTTCCGAGTATCTCAATACCAAACTCCCTTCCCTTTAAGTCAAAAATCTTTTGGACGAATAGGTCTACTTCTTCCTTTTTCAGCTGAGAAAGGACTATCCTTTTAATTTCTAAGTTTTCGTGAACTAAATCTACAAACCTCTTTATTTGCGGAGTGTAGTCCACTATCAATACAACTTCTTCAGTTTTCTCCTGTTTCAAGTTTTCTTCAATTAAGTAGAAAATTTCAGAAATTTCTTCCTTATCTAAGGAGTACTTCTTAACAGAGGACAAATCAATCCTTCCAATTTTTAAAACTGGATTTCCAATTAGAGAAACATACTTTTCTTTTAGATTCTCTGCAAGATTTTTAAGTCCCTCTAACAATTTATCCAACTTTAAATCAAACTGTGGGTCACTTTGGTTGAGAAATATACTTATCTTTCCACCTACTTCGTCAAAAAAAGCGAATTTAAAGTCCGTAAAGAAATTATTTTCTAAGTAATTAAAAATCTCCCTTTCTATTTTGTCCTTTAGTTTGCTACTTTTTTCAGGCTCTATTACTAGTAGGTAGGTTTTAGACCCACTCTTGGAGGAACGGATAAAGTCAAAAATTATAGATTCCTTGTTTTCTTTCCACCTCAAAGTAATTTGGAAATAAATATTAATCAATTTGTAAAAGTGGTTAATCATCTCCTGATTTAAATGTACGGCTTCTCTATACTTTTGATTTGCAAGATAAGACAGCAGTTGTCCGGTATAATCGTGAACCTTTTTATGAACGGACTTAAACTCCAAAAGTAAGTCTTCTTTACCGTAAAACATTATTTTGGAAGCAAGGCTTTCCGCAAGCTTAAAAACATTACAGTTCGTGTGAGTAACTAACGAAAGCTTTATGTGGTTTTGATAGGATTCGTCTACGAGCTCTTTTATAGTTTTCAAGTGATTTTGAACGGACTCGTAAAAGTAGATGTCATACTTACTCAATGTTTTAGATTGCTTTTCTCTATTAACGAAACTTATTATTTCGTCTAAGTGTCCTTTTATGTAAACCTTTGCAGTCATTTCTTTTAACATCTGGTTTATAGCGTTTATCGTAGATTCTTTCATAAAGGGAGCGTGTTTTCTCAGTAAATCTGCGTAAAGGTCTATGGAATCAAATAAAGCTTTTGGAGATAATCCTAACAGGTAGTGTCTTTCTGCTATTTTATAAAACGTCTTTTTAGCGTCTTCAGTTCTACCCTCCTCAAGAGCCTTAATCAAGTTAAGCAAGAGCAAAGTTTGTCTTTCTAGTAAGAACTCTATCTGGTTAGTAGAAGTAAAAAATGCAGAGGCGTGCTCGTCTTCGTGTAGGGCGTTATAAAACTCTATAAAAACTCTCTTAATCGCAATCGCATCAGCGACTTTCTTTTCTTCGCTTTCGCTTTTTTTCATTTTGGAGCTCCCCCACCTTTTTCAAGCTAAATTGGTTGCGGGGGCGGGATTTGAACCCGCGACCTCCGGGTTATGAGCCCGGCGAGCTACCAGGCTGCTCCACCCCGCGTTTTCCTAAGCGAAATATTATTTTATAGTTTAACTCGGCAAGAGTCAAGAGGGCATAATGCTTGACAAGGAAAATTTTTTGTCGTATCATTAAAGACAGCAAAACTTAAAAAGGAGGTGGAGCTATGAAAAAGAGCTTGCTCGCTTTAGCAGCGATTATGAGCGTGGGAGCAATTCCTGCACAGGCAGCAACCATAAGAATTGACGAAAACACCTTTGCCAACACTGGACTAAAGCTCCAAATATGGGGACAAAGGCTTGGAAAAACCAGCCCAACTGGTAGAGCCTACACGGACTTCTCCATCAACAACGCTCGTATCTACTTCAGCGGACAAGTAAACAAGTACGTCCAGTTTGGAGCTAACTTGGACCTTGGGGTTCATAATTTGGGTGCAGGAAGAGCGACCCACCAAGGCACTTCCTACTCAAGAGCAAACGACGCATTTATAAACCTCAAGGCTGCAGACGAGCTCCAGCTCATGGCAGGACTTTACAGATTACCCTTTAGCAGGGCATCTCTTACTGACAGCTACGCCTACACCATACCTACGGGATACGGATATAGCATAAGAGGAAACAAGTTTACTCCCTTCACCATAGGTTCTAACATAGGAAACGGATACAGAGATGCAGGTATAACCCTTTGGGGTAACGTAGCGGACGGTATGTTCCAATACAGAATTGGCGTGTTTGACGGACAGTGGGACCATGTAAATTCACTTGGCGTGAAAGACAACCTTGCTTACTCCGTAAGAGTTCAATTCACTCCTACTATGCTCGGATACAAGGGTGAAAAGAGCTGGAGCTTGAGAGACACCTACCTTGGAAAGCAAGACGTTCTAACCATAGGACTTGGCTACAACGCCCAAAAGTGGGGTAGTGGCACCACCTCAGACACCGCTAAGGCTTGGGTAGTAGACGCTATGTGGGAACAAAAGTTTGGAATCATAGTTCCTAACCTACAGCTCGGATACCAAGACAGAAAAGACATGCCAAATAATCAAAAAGACAAAGCTTACTATGTTCAAGGACAGCTCCTTTACGACCAAGTGGTAGGAATTGGAAAACCTGCTCTTGCTTTTAGATACGAAAAACAAGACGACAGAACATCGGCTAATAGGGATACGAACAGGTTTGCGGTATTCGTAAACTACTACATAAAGGGTGAAGACGCTAAGATACAATTCGGTGCAGACATCGTAGACCTAAAGAATCCTGCATCTAACGAGAAGGACTACACCGACTGGACTCTCGCACTTCAAATCCAGTTCTAAGCCTCTCTCTGCCCCGCCTTTGGCGGGGTTCGTAAATTAAATTTTTTTTATTTTCTAAACTCCCTACTTCCATCTCAACTTCAGTTCCTTTAAGACTTAAAAACCCCGTCCTTCAACAAATAAATAGGATTATCATATGTTAAAAGGGAGGTCTCCAATGGCAAAAATCTACTACGACTCGGACACGAGCTTAGACATTTTAAAGGACAAAACTATAGCTATCCTTGGATACGGAAGCCAAGGGCATGCCCACGCTTTAAACCTCAGAGATAGCGGACTAAAGGTAATAATAGGTCTTCACAAGGAAAGCCGTTCCAGAAAAAAAGCGGAAGCGGACGGCTTTGAGGTATATACCCCAAGGGAAGCAGCAGAGAGGGCGGACATAATAATGTTTCTCATTCCGGACACTGTTCAGCCAGAGGTTTACAAAAACGAAGTTGAGCCAGTCTTGGACTCTTCCAAAACCTTAGCCTTTGCCCACGGATTTAACATACACTACAGACAGATCGTTCCTCCAAAAGAAGTTGACGTTTTTATGGTAGCTCCAAAGGGACCCGGACACCTCGTCAGGTGGATGTATACCGAAGGAAAGGGAGTCCCGGCACTCGTAGCGGTTTATCAAGACGCTTCTGGAACCTGTAAGGAAAAGGCTCTTGCCTACGCTAAGGGAATAGGGGCTACGAGAGCTGGAGTTATTGAAACTACTTTCAAGGAAGAGACCGAAACGGACCTCTTTGGCGAGCAGATGGTTCTTTGTGGAGGGGTGACCGCACTCATCAAAGCGGGATTTGAGACCTTAGTAGAGGCAGGATATCAGCCAGAGGTTGCTTACTTTGAGTGTCTTCACGAGCTTAAACTAATAGTTGACCTAATATACGAGCACGGAATTTCTGGAATGAGATACTCAATCTCCGATACCGCAAAGTACGGAGACGTTACGAGGGGAGAAAGGATTTACGAAGCGGTAAAACCTATTATGGAAAAAACTTTAAAAGAGATTCAGAAGGGAGAGTTTGCAAGGGAATGGATACTTGAGAACAAAGCGGGAAGACCAGTTTATCACGCCCTTCTTGAAAGAGACAGAGAACACCTAATTGAGAAAGTAGGAGAAAAACTCAGGAAGATGATGCCTTGGCTTGGAACTAAGGAGCTAAAATGAACCTTACGAGTAAAAGGGAAAGTCTTAAGAAGTTATACCATCCCCTTGGGGAGGCTCTTGCCCACCTTGGGGTCCCTCCAAATCTAATAACCTTTCTCTCCCTGCTTTTAGGAAGTCTTTCTGCTTACTTTTTCTTCCATCACAAAGCCTTAACGGGAGCCCTTTTTTTATTCCTTTCTGGACTTTTTGACCTTATGGACGGTATAGTTGCGCGAACGACGGGAAAGACCTCAAAGTTTGGGGCTGTATTTGACTGGATAGCGGACAAGTGGGTTGATGGATTTGTCCTTGGAAGCATAGGCTTTGCTTACGCCTCTCCCTTTGTGGCTATTACCGCCATAACGGTGAACCTGCTTCACTCCTTTATAAAGCCCGTTGCTTACGCGGAAATCGGATACTCCGAAAGGGTAAAAGGGAAAATAGTAGACCCCTTAGAAGGAGTGGGATTTTTCGGTAGGCCCGAAACCCACATAGCTATTATACTTTTTGCAATTTTAGAAAGGACCAACCTCCCCCTTGGCCTTGAGCTTGGAATAAAGCTCATAACCCTCTTCACCCTTTTGTCCTTACTAACGAGAATTTTATACCTCTACAAGAGATACGGAAAGGAATACGAGGATTAGGTCCTCCAGCCTACTGCAAAGCCAACGGCAAAACCCGTTAAAGAAGAAACGGGAGCCACTATTCCCCTTATAAAATCCCCAAAGCTTTGAAACAGTCCCTTAACCCAGCCTGCAAGAGCCTCTGGATGTATGTTAATTATCCCCTTGCTCTGCAAAAACAAAAGAGAAAGGATGTAAAGCCCAAGCAGAAATACGAAGAGATTAAAAAAACGCTTTAGGGTAAATCCGAGGGTAAAGCCCACGAAAGCTCCTGCTCCAAAGTTAGTCAAAAAGTCGCTAACCACGTTCAAACCTCCGCTCCCTCAAGAACTTTTTCACATCCGCAACTCCTTTCTTCGGGCAATCTCTTTATAAATTCTACAATAACTTCCTTTATCTCTTCTTCCTTTTCCTTCATCAGGTTTATTACCTCTTCGCTCGTTAGTCGGTAGCCCGCTATTCCCGCAGCAGGGTTTGCAACTACGCACAGGCTCGCATAACACATAGTCAGCTCCCTTGCGAGAACCACTTCCGGGTATCCCGTCATTCCTACCACGTCCGCTCCCAGCTTTTCAAGCATTCTTATTTCCGCAGGGGTCTCAAAGCGAGGCCCCTCCGTGCAGGCGTAAACCCCTTTTTTGTGGTGGCGAAAGCCCTTTTCCTCAAGAACCTTTATTAAAGTTTCTCTCATCTGGGGGCAGTAAGCTTGGGAAAGGTCTATGTGAACTACCTTCTTTTCGTTTAACAACCTCGCAACCTCGTCGCTACCTTCAACGCTCGGAGAGTATATACCTTCGTAAAAGGTGGACTTTCTGCTTTTCGTAAAATCTAAAAAGTCGTCAATCACTACGAAATCACCGGGAAGGAGTAGCTTATTTATTCCGCCAACCGCACCAATTCCAAGAACCCTATTAACTCCAATCTCTCTAAAGGCCCAAAGGTTAGCCCTGTAGGGAACGAGGTGGGGAGGATACTTGTGTCCTCTTCCGTGTCTTGCCAAGAAGGCTACCTTCTTCCCCTCAATTTCCGCTATAACTATCGGAGAGGAAGGCTCTCCAAAGGGGGTTTTTAACTCTACTTCCTCTAAAACCCTTATCCCCTCAAGCTCGTAGATACCGCTTCCGCCTATAATTCCAAGCATAAAATAATCTTAACAAGGTATGCTTATAGTTCGCGAAATGACCCCCCAAGACTTAGAGGAAGTCTTCAGGATTAACCAAGAAAACTTCACTACCGACGCTTGGAGCAGGTTTGCCTTTGAAAAGGAGTTTCAGAATAAGTTCTCTAAAAAGTTCGTCTTGGAGCTAAAGGGCAAAGTTGTAGGATACATAATCTACTGGGTTGTTGGAGATGAGGCAACGATAATGACCTTTGCTATAGACAAAGAGCATCAAGGGAAAGGTTTGGGGGAGTTTCTGCTAAAAGAGAGTTTGAAAGTGATAGAAGCAAAGCGCATACTGTTAGACGTGAGAAAGAGCAACATAAGGGCTATAAACCTTTACAGAAAGCTCGGCTTTAAACTCGTATCTGAAAGAAAGTCCTACTACTCAGACGGGGAAAACGCCCTCTTTATGGAGTTAAGGAAGTGAGTAAGTGGAAGCTGGCAATTCAAACCCTTATAGTTATGCTTGGAGCCTTTATGGCTATCCTTGACACCACCATAGTGGACATAGTCGTTCCAAAGATGATTGCTCCCCTAAAGACTGACCTATACGGTATTCAGTGGGTGATAACTTCTTACATGATTGCAGCAGCGGTAGCCCTTCCCTTACTTGAGTGGCTTTCCAAGGCTATAGGTCTAAAGCCCGTTTACATTTTGGGAGTAGCCCTCTTTACGCTGGCGAGTTACCTTTGCGGAATTTCTACGGAGCTTGCCCAGATGATAATTTTCCGTTCCATTCAGGGGTTTGCAGAAGCCCTCATTATGGTAGCAGCCCAAGCGATACTCTTTAGCATCTATCCTCCTGAACAAAAAGGGGTAGCTATGGGGATATTTGGTCTTGGGGCGAGCTTTGCTCCCGCAATTGGACCTACTTTGGGCGGATGGCTTACGGAACACTTTAGCTGGAACTGGGTATTCTTTATAAACGTCCCCGTTGGAGTAGTTTTAGTCTTCCTTTCCCTGATATTCTTAGAAGAAGTTGAAAAAGAGAAAAGGCTTCTTCCCTTTAACTTCCTTTCCTTCTTCTTTATTTCCGTAGCGACTATCAGCACCCTTGTGGTCCTTTCAAAGGGTCAGCAACTTGGCTGGTTTACCTCAAACTTTATAGCCTTTCTTACCGCTATTGCGGTAATTAGCTATCTTTTATACTTTCTTACAGAAGCCTTTTCTAAGAATAAGCTCGTTGAGCTTTCGGTTTTTAAGAACTTAAACTTTACGGTAGCCTTTCTTACCTTTTTGCTCGTCCTTGGCTTTTCAATGTATCAGCTTTTTTACGCTATTCCACTATACTTTGAACAGCTAAAGGGTCTTTCTACGCTACAAACTGGCTTGCTCATGCTTCCCTTTGCCTTAGCTATCGCCTTTTTCTCGGTAGTTGCGGGGGCACTCAGCGACAAGTGGAGCGCAGAAAAAACCCTAATCCTTGCGATATTTATATACTTCTTGGGTATTTACGCAATTAGGAACACCGACTACTACACCCCAAAGGAGCTCTTTGCAAAGGAGCTCCTAATCGTTGGCACGGGTATGGGGCTCTTCTTTGCTCCCGTTACGGTAATAGCCCTAAGAGGGCTTGAAAACAAAACCATCCTCGTTATAAGCCTTCTTGACTACATCCGTTTTATTGGTGGCTCTTTTGGAACTGCGATAGCAACGAACATACTAAAGGGAAGAACCAACTTCCACTACGACGAGATTTCCGCCCTTCAAAGCCTTAACTACGACTTCGTCCTTCAAAAGATTCAGAACATTTCCAACTTCTTTGAAGCTACCTCTTCTACCAAGCAGGAAGCCCTTATAAAGGCTGGCTATGCGGTTGGCACGCTCCAGTACAAGGTAGCATACTCCTTTGCCTTTCAAGACCTCTTCGTGTGGGCTGGAATTTTCTCCTTGATTGGAATAATCCCCGTAGTTGCTTACTTTATCGCACAAAGACTTAAAGCGGTCTAAGGCTTAGCTCCCCCGATATAAACTCCATTAATCCCCTTTCCGTCAAAAGGAGCGCTCCTCCCCTTTCTGACAGTCCTATAAGCTTTCCCTTAAACTCTTGCGGGCCTAAAATTCTTACATCTTCTCCCACAAATAGAAGTCTGTCCTCTATTTTTTTCTTAAAAGGGGAAAAGCCCGCTTCTTTGAAGGTCTTTAAGTTTTCCTTTGCGCGCTCAAAGAACCTCAAAAGAACTTCTTTTCTGTCAAACTCCCTTCCCGTTTCAATGAGTAGGCTCGTAGCCCTGTCTTTAATCTCTTCTGGGATTTCCCTTTGATTTACGTTTATTCCTATTCCTACTATCAGCTTTTCGCCACAAAGCTCGCACAAGATTCCCGCAACCTTTTTTCGGTTTAGGTAAAGGTCGTTTACCCACTTAATCTGGGTCTTGATGCCCAATTCCTCCAAGCTTTCAGAGAGGGAAAGCCCCAAAACGAGAGGTAGCTGAATTAGGTCTTTGAATTCTTTCGGGTTTAGGAGAAAGCTAAAGTATAGACCCCCCTCTTGGGAGAGCCACTTTCTTCCCAGTCTTCCCCTTCCCGCAGTTTGTCTGTCTGCAACTACTACCGAGCCGTATCCAAGGTTCCACTCCTTTAGTCTGTTTTGGGTGCTGTCGGTCTCTTTTAGCCAAAGAAGGCTTGTAAGGAGTTCCATAGGAGTTTAAATTATTTTCCCATGAATGGGGAGCAGGAGTTTAAGTTTAACACCGTAGAAGAAGCCTTAGAAGACATAAGACAAGGAAAGATGGTAATAGTAGTAGACGACCCAGACAGGGAAAACGAAGGCGACCTCGTTATGGCTGCAGAAAAGGTAACTCCCGAAGCCATAAACTTTATGGCTAAGTACGGAAGGGGATTAATATGCTTGGCTCTAACTCCCGAAAGGTGTGACGAGCTTGAGCTTCACCCCATGACTCCTATGAATACGGACCCAAAGGGAACTTACTTTTGTGTTTCCATAGATGCCCATCCTAAGTACGGGACTACTACGGGAATATCCGCTTACGATAGGGCTATAACTATAAAGCTTGCGGTTTCTCCCGAGGCTAAGCCTTCGGACTTCGTAAGGCCGGGGCACGTATTTCCCCTAAGGGCAAGGCCGGGAGGGGTTCTTGAAAGGGCTGGACACACCGAGGCTGCGGTAGACCTCGCAAGGCTTGCGGGTCTCTATCCTGCGGGGGTTATATGCGAGATTATGAAGGACGACGGGACTATGGCAAGGGTTCCAGACCTAATGGAGTTTGCAAAGAAGCACAACTTAAAGATAATCACCATTGCGGACCTCATAAGGTACAGACTAAAGAGGGAGACCCTCGTTGAAAGGGTGGCAACCGCTCACCTTCCAACCCCTTGGGGAGTTTTCAAGATACACGCATACAGACACAAGCTAACGGGAGCGGAGCAAGTAGCTCTAACTATGGGAGAGTGGAAAGAGGACGAGCCGGTTCTCGTGAGGGTTCACTCTGAGTGTCTGACGGGGGACGTTTTCCGTTCTTTGAGGTGTGACTGTAGAGGCCAGCTTGAGAAAGCCTTAGAGATGATAGCTAAGGAAGGAAAAGGTGTTCTCGTTTACATTTTGGGACACGAGGGAAGGGGAATAGGAATAGCTAACAAGATAAAAGCTTACGCCCTTCAGGAAAAGGGATACGACACCGTTGAGGCTAACGAAAAGCTCGGCTATCCCCCAGACCTAAGGGACTACGGAATAGGAGCTCAAATCCTCAGAGACCTTGGAGTTAGAAAGATGAGACTAATGACCAACAACCCAAGGAAGATAGTAGCCCTTGAGGGATTTGGGCTTGAAGTCGTAGAGAGGGTGCCCATAAAAATAGAACCAAACCCCTACAACAGGGTATACCTACAGACGAAGAAAGATAAGTTGGGACACATGTTTTGATTGTGTCAAAATTTAAACTATGTATGCGCTTCGTATGGCTGAATCGGTTACCGAAGGTCATCCTGACAAGATTGCAGACCAAATAGCGGACGCTCTCTTAGACGAGTTTCTAAAAAGAGACCCCTACAGCAGGGTATCTTTAGAGATTCTCGTCACTACGGGCCTCGTTATGGTGAGCGGAGAGCTCTCAACGGAGACTTACGTTGACATACCGAGGGTTGCAAGGGGCGTTATTAAAGACATAGGCTATACGAGGCCAGAACTTGGCTTTGATGCGGACAGCTGTGCGGTCGTTCTATCTATAGACGAGCAAAGCCCAGAGATAGCCCTTGGAATCTCAAGGGATGGAGCTGGAGATACCGCAATAGTCGTAGGATACGCAACGAAAGAGGCTCCAAACCTCATGCCCTGGCCTATAACTTTAGCCCACAGAATTACCAAGAGAATCTCAGACTTTAGAAAGATAGGTAAGTTTCCCTTCTTAAGGCCAGACGGAAAGGTTCTCGTAGCTATGGTCTACGAAGAGGGCAAACCCAAAGAAGTCAAGAGCATAATAGCCTACGTTCACCACGACCCAGACATTTCCCTTAGCCACCTAAGAGAGCTAATAATTGAGGAAGTAATAAAGAAGGAAGTTCCCGAGGAGTTTTTAACCGAAAAAACGGAAATAAAGGTGAATCCCTCGGGAAGGTTCGTAATAGGTGGACCGGTTGCGGATACGGGTTTGACTGGAAGGAAGATAGTTTCTGACGCTTACGGAGACATCGGCCTTTCGGGGGGTAGTGCCTTTTCTGGAAAGGACCCCACAAAAACGGACCGCTCCGCTTCCTACCTTGCTCGGATGATAGCAAAACACGTCGTTGCGGGTGGATACGCGGAGAGATGCTTAGTTCAGATAGGATACGCCTTTGGCCTTTCGGAGCCAGTAGCCTTTGACATTGAGACCTTTGGAACGGAAAAGGTAGAAAAAGAAAAGCTCTTAAAAGCGGTAAAGGAAGTATTTCCCCTAAGACCTGCAGAAATTATAGAGTTCTTAGACCTAAGAAAACCCATATACAGACAGACTTCCGTTTACGGACACTTTGGCAAAGAAAACCTACCGTGGGAAAAACTCACCCACCTTGAGAAGCTCAGAGAAGTTTTAGGAAGTCCTTTAGGTGCATAACGACGAAGTCTTTTGGAGTTGTGTAAACTTTTAGAACTCCATCTTCTAAAAGGAGAACCTCTTTAAACCCTTTTTCAAAGGCAAACTTTATGCTTACCTCTGGGCTTCTGTCCAGAAGCTCCAGTGCCACCCTCTTTCCCTTGCCTCTGAGAACATTTGCAAGTTCTCTTCCTAAGCCCTTGCCCGTTTTGTCTATTAAGTAGTAGTCCTTTTTAGGAGTTTTTTTGTCAAGGAGGTCTAAAAGCTTTTCTAAGTAGATTGCTCCTCCGGTAGCGGGCATCTCCTTTCCGTAGAGTTTCGTTAGTTTGTCGTATCTTCCACCTCCTGCAAGGGAGCGCTTTGACTCCTCGTCGTAAATCTCAAAAATCACCCCGTCGTAGTAGGGAAAGTCTCTAACCTCGCAAAGGTCGTATAAAAAGGGAATTCCCCTTTCCCTTAGGGCTTTTCCAAACTCCGTGAGGGTTTTTACTTCCTCTTCTAAACCAAACTCCTTTAGAACTTCAAGCTCCCTTTCTTGCTCAATTACCCTGAGAAAGAGCTCCGCTTTCTCTTTTAGCAGTTTTTTAAGCTCTTCGTAATTTCTGTCGTAAAAAGCCTTTCTCTTTTCTTCGTCCCCTTGGGCTAACTTAGGAACTATTTGGGCGTGGCTTATTATTACTTTTAGTTTTTTAAAGCCGAGAGACCGAAGATACTCGTATAAAATCTCAACAATTTCTAAGTCTCCCTTTAGATTTGGAACGCCAAGAAGCTCTAAGCCCGCTTGAAGTTTCTCGTAATTCTCTCCGCTCAAAGAAAAGGTATTTCCAAAGTAATACAGCCTTTCTGGAAGTTTGAGGTTGTGAAAGAGAGAAACCGTGCGAACGACTTGCGTAGTAAAGTCCAAGCGCAAAGAGAGGGTCTCTTTGGTTGCGCTGTCTTTAAAAGTTATCGCTTCTTTTGCCTTTTCTCCAAAGGCAAGCTCCTGAAACTCGTAAGGCTCAAAGTGAGAAAGAATTATGTATTCGTATCCGTAGCTTTCAAAGATTTGGGATGCCTTAGTGAAGAGTTCCTTTATTAGCTCCGCTTCATTTAAACTATAAAAGCGCTCTCCTGACACAAGTGAGGGTTTCATCGGGAATATTTTAGTATCAAAATATTAGTATGGAGATACTCGTTGTAGGCGGTGGAGTTATAGGGCTTTCCACTGCCATAAACTTGCTTCTTGCAGGACACAGGGTAAAGCTCGTCGTTCGGGACAAAAAAGAGGGAGCCTCTTGGGTTGCGGGTGGAATGCTTGCTCCCTTTTCCGAGGGCTTAGAAGGAGACCTCCTTAGGTTTTCCGTAGAAAGCCTAAATTTGTGGCACGAGTATCTTGACAGACTGAAGGACATATCTGGAAGAAAGGTTTTCTTTTCTGAAGGGATTCTTCGCCTTGCCCTGACAGAACAAGAAGAAAAGGAGCTAAGAGAAAAGGTCAAAAGGTATTCATCAGAGTATTGCAAGAGCCTAACTTCTTACGAGACCCAAGAACTGCTTTGTGAGTTTCCCTACTTATCTGAAGAGGTTCGCTACGCCGTTTTATACGGGGAAGAGGGATGCGTTGATACGGAAGAGCTTATGGACTCCCTTTACGTTGCCTTTGAAAAGCTTGGAGGAAAGCTACTAAACGAAGACTTAGTAAAGGTATTGCGGGAAGGGGAAAGAATAGTAAAGGTTTTTTCGGTCTTTGGAGAGTTTAAAGCGGACTTTTACGTATTTGCTACGGGGGCTTGGCTAAAAGAGCACTTTAACTTCCCGGTATTTCCCGTAAAAGGGCAGATACTCCGAATAGACGCTACACCTACTGACTACGTTCTTTACAGCTCCGTATCTTACATAATACCGCGGGAAAAGCACCTTCTCGTAGGAGCTACTACAGAACACAAAGGCTTTGACAGAAGAAAAACCTTAGGCGGAATCAAGTGGCTTGCGGAAGGGGCTATAAAGGTTGTCCCTTCCCTTGAAGATGCTGAGCTCTTAGAAGTTAAGGTGGGTTTTAGACCGGCAACGCCCGACGAGAAGCCTATCTTTTACTTTGGTGAAAACTTCTTGGTCTTAGGGGGGCACTACAGAAACGGGATACTGCATGCTCCCTTAACCGCAGAAATAGCCCTCAGATTCGTAGATAAAGGGGAGGTTTCGGAATACTTTAAGCTCTTTTCACCCTACAGGTTTAAGGAGAGTTCTTAATAAGGTTTAGCATTTCTTTTACAGCTCTCTCAAATCCGAATATCACCGCATTCGCAACTATGGAGTGCCCGATGTTGAGCTCCTCTACTATACCTTTTAGCTCTTTTACGAATTCTTTTACATTGTGATAGGTAAGGCCGTGTCCCGCATAAACTCTAAGACCCCTCTCTTTGGCGTATAGGGCTGCTTCTTTAATTCTTTGGAGCTCTCTCTTTGCTTCTGCGAATTTGTGTTCGTTCCAAAGATTGGCGTAAGTTCCCGTGTGAAGTTCTACTGCATCCGCTCCAACCTCTACGCTTGCGTCTATCTGGGATTTGTCCGCTTCAATAAAGAGGGAAACCTCTATTCCCGCTTCCTTTATAGGCTTTAGGAAGTCCTTTAGCTTTTCCTTTAGAGAGACTACGTCAAGACCGCCTTCCGTAGTAATTTCCTCTCTCCTTTCGGGAACGAGGGTTATTCTGTCTGGCTTTACCCTTAGGGCTATTTCTCTCATTTCTTCCGTTGGTGCCATCTCTAAGTTTACGGGAATTTTAACGAGCTCCTTTATGAGTTCTAAGTCTCTGTCTTGTATGTGCCTTCTGTCTTCCCTTAGGTGCAAAGTTATTTGGTCTGCTCCAGCTTGCTGGGCTATAAGGGCGGCAAAAACCGGCGAGGGCTCAAAGGTTCTTCTTGCTTGTCTTATGGTAGCTACGTGGTCTACGTTTACTCCTAAACGCATCTAACTTATTATTTTATTATGGACATAAAAGTATTAAGGGGAAACATCTTAGAGGTGGAAGCGGACGCCATAGTAAATCCCGCAAACAGCAAGGGTCTTATGGGTGGAGGGGTAGCGGGCGTGATAAAGCGCTTTGGGGGAGAGGAGATAGAAAGGGAGGCTATAGAGAAATCCCCAATTCCGGTGGGTTCTGCCGTTCTCACTACCGCGGGAAAGCTAAAGTTTAAAGGCGTAATACACGCTCCAACTATGGAAGAGCCCGCCATGCCCTCTTCCGAGGAGAAGGTCAGAAAGGCAACGAGAGCTGCCTTAGAGCTTGCAGACAGAGAGTGCTTTAAGGTTATAGCCTTTCCGGGAATGGGAACGGGAGTGGGAGGAGTCCCAAAAGATGTGGCGGCAAAAGCTATGGTAGAGGTGATTAGAAGCTTTGAGCCAAAGTGCTTAGAAAAGGTCATTCTAGTTGACATTGACGAGGAAATGGTTGAGGCATGGGAAAGGGTCTTAAAGCTACGCTAATAGTTGTTTTCCTCCTTTCTTTTGCCTTCGGCGTAGAGATTCCCGTTTACGCAATAGTTCAAGGTAGCGTAGAAAAGGTCTTCGTAAAAGTTGGTGATTTCGTAAAGAAAGGCTCACCAATAGTAAAGGTCTCCTCCTCCCTTTACGATGCCCAGATAAAAAGCTTACAAGGGAAACTAAAGGAGCTTGAACTAAAAAGGTGGAAAGCCCAAAGGGACTACGAAAGGTATAAAGAACTCTACGAAAGAAGTTTGCTTTCTGAGACGGAGTTAGAAGACAGAAAACTTGCACTAGAGATACTAAGCGCCCAAATAGAAGAAGTTAAAGGAAAGATAGAAGAGCTAACCGTATTAAGGGACTACACCCTCGTTAAAAGCCCCGTTGAGGGAAGGGTTGTTAAGATTTTGGTAGAAGAGGGGAGTTTCGTAAACGGCTCTTTGACCCCACAGCTTATTGCGGTTATTGAAAAAAGGTGAGTTAAAGTCCTAAAACGTCAAACATAGTGTAAAAGCCGGGCTCCTTTCCCTTTATCCACTTTGCCGCTTCTATCGCTCCCTTTGCAAAGGTGTCCCGTGAGCTTGCCCTGTGGGTGAGTTCTAACCGCTCTCCAAATCCTAAGAAAAATACCGTGTGGTCTCCAACCACATCCCCTCCCCTTAGAGCCATAACGCCTATCTCTTCGTCCTTACGAGGAGCTTCTCCGTGCCTTCCGTAAACTAAGTTCTTCCTGTCTAAGACCTCCGAAAGAATCTGGGCAAGCTTTAGAGCGGTTCCGCTTGGAGCGTCCTTCTTAAACCTGTGGTGAATCTCTACTATTTCTGCGTCAAAGTTTTTGTCTTTTAAGACCCTTGCCGCTATCTCTACGAGTTTAAAAAGCAGGTTCACTCCAAGGCTCATGTTAGGGGAAAGAAGCACTGGAGCCTCTTTTGAAGCCTCCTTAATCTCTTCAACTTCTTGCTTGGTAAAACCCGTAGTTCCTATCACTATAGCCTTCTTTTCAAGGGTTGCGAGTTTGGTGTGTCCCACGGCTGCCGTAGGGTTTCCGGAAAACTCAATAACGACGTCCGTATAAGGGAGGAGTTCTTCCAGCCTGCTCGTTAAAGGCTTTCCCTTTAGCTCTTTCTTTCCAAGGGCTTCACCAAGGTCCAAGGTAGATATGCAGTCTGGGTGCTCCACTCCTCCAACGACTTCCACTTCCTTATCCTGAAGGGCTATTTCTAAAATTCTTCTTCCCATTCTGCCAAGAGCACCACAGACTACGACTTTTACGCTCATTCCTCCTCCTCTCCTTCGCCAAAGATTAGCTCCTCAAACTCTCTAACTGCGTCTTCCGCTTGGTCTGGAGGAACTACCGAAGGATAAATAGCGACCCTAACGCCTTCTTTGAAGAGAAACCTCGCTAAGAGCTCTTGAAGTTTTTCAAGCTCCTCAGGAGTCAAGTCAGTTCTAATGCTTTCTTCAACGGGTTTGTCCGTTACGAAAATTCCAACCAGCGCAAAGGGAACGGCTACAAACCTCTCTTCTTCCATATCAGCCTCCTAACTACATTATAAAATTAGAAATATGAGAAAGACTTTCTTTATTTTCTTTTTGAGCCTTGTAGTTGCCTTTGGCAGTGATTTAAAGACCTTAGAGAAGCTCTTTAACGAGACCAAAACCCTGAGGGTTTCTTTTGTCCAGAGGGTAAAGTACGACTGGTATCCAAAGGAAGACGAAAGCAAGGGAATTTTTTACGCCCAAAGGGGAGGAAAGTTTCGCTTAGAGTACTACAGCCCTGACAGGATTACGGTAATTTCGGACGGAAGCAAGGTTTACCTTATTAACCACGAGGAGAAAAGTGTTTATGTAGAGCCCATCAGCGCAAACACCTCTCCGGTCATAGAAAGTCTGTTTTTACTTTCCAAACCCCTTTCTGAGGTATTTGACCTCGTAAGCGTCACCAGAAGGGGTAATTACGAGGTTTATACCTTAGTGCCCTTAAAAGAGGACAAAAACATACAAAAGGTTCAGGTTTACTTGGACTCCAACGGTGAGATTAAGAAGATAGTTTCTTACGATAAGCAAAACACAAAAACGGAAATAGATTTTATAGAAGTAAGGCGGAACTTTAGGCCTTCTGAGGAAGTTTTTAGGGTTAGGATACCTGCGGACTATCAGGTAAGGAGAAATGGGTGAAAAGACAATTTCAGAACTAAAGATAGAGCGCGTTAAAAAGGAAGAACTGCCAAGGCTCGTAGAGGTATACCTAAAAGCCTACGAGGGTTTAGAGGAATACGCTTACACCCATCCGGAAGACGTAAAGAGTTATCTAAACTGGCTCTGGAATAGGGACAGCGAGGGCTTCTTCGTTGCCAAAGTGGGGGACAAGATAGTTGGTTTTGTTGCAGGAGACGCAAACTGGTTTAGCAAAAGAGAGAAAAAACAAGTAGGGGCGATTCACGAGATAGTGGTTCTTCCCGAATACCAAGGACAGGGAATAGGAAAGGCTCTTATGGAAAAGGTGCTGAGCTACTTCAAAGAAAAGGGGCTTGACACGGCGGAGCTTTGGGTGGGAGACGAAAACGAAAGAGCCCACGAGTTTTACAAACGCTTGGGTTTTCAATCGGACGGAAGGTTCAACTACTGGATTAGAATGACTAAAAAGCTCTCGTAAAATGGTTTATACTTAAACCATAAATGAGCTTTTTAACGAGAAGACTAAAGCCCTATTACGAGGAGTTGGTCTCGCCCCTTACTTCCTTTGCCCAAAAGCTTAACTTAAGTCCCTCCGCTATTACGATTGGAGGATTTATCCTTGCTTGCTTGGGTTCTTACTTTCTTTACTTTGGAAACTCCTTTTTGGGGACCTTTCTTTTGGTTCTTGGAGCTTTTGCTGACAGCGTAGACGGTGCCATCGCAAGGAGGAGTAAAAAGGTCTCTCCCTTTGGTGCTTTTTTAGACTCTACGATGGACAGGTTTTCTGACGGTGCTCCTTTTGTGGCTTTGGGGCTTACCTTTGCTAATCACTCTGACAAATTTGGACTTTTCTTGTCTTTCTTAGCGTTAATATCTTCTTTTGGAGTTAGTTATGCAAAGGCAAGGGCGGAAAGCCTTGGAGTTAAGGAGCTTGGCGGGGCTTTTGAAAGGACGGAGAGATGGGTAGTCCTTATATTGGGACTTTTGACGGGCTTCGTTAAGGAGGCTCTCTTTATTATCTTTGTTGGCTCAACTATTACGGTCGTTCAGCGTGTGTTGGAAACCAAGAAAAAGCTCGGGGGTTAATTATGAATGTCTTTGAGCTGGTAAAACAACTCAAAAGCTTCAAGCTCGTTGTGGAAGAAGTCAAAGAAGAACTAAGAAGGGAAAGAGGGCTGTTGGAAAAGGAGGGAGTGAAGGTAGTCTTCAACGGGCTTGGAGAAATCCTAAGCATTGAGTTTAAAGAGGAAAAGGGCTGTGAGGAAGTAAAAGGGATATTAATAGAGCTGATAAATCAAGCTCAAGAAGTGTCCCGAGATAAGGTGAAGGAAGTAATGAATAGGCACTTTGGGGGACTTTTGGAGGGTTTTGGACTTGGGCTTTGAGGACATTTTTCCAAAAGCTCTACGAAAAGCCCTTGAAAGTATAACGGAGATTCCTACTTACGGAGAGAGGGGAGCAAGCAGGTTTATTTACAACCTTTTAAAGCTACCAAAGGAAGAAAGGGAAAAAGTAGCTAAGGCTATCTTAGAAGCGGTAGAAGTCCTAAGACCCTGCAGAGAGTGCTTTTTAATAACGGATAGAGAACTCTGTCCTATATGCTCGGACGAAAGGAGAAGTAAGAAGTTTATCTGCGTGGTGGAAGAAAGCCAAGACGCCTACGCTATAGAGAGGCTGGAGCGCTACAAGGGGGTGTATCACGTCTTGCAGGGAAGGATAGCCCCCTTAGAGGGAATATCCGCAGAAGACCTTACCATAGACAAGCTCATGGAGAGGATAGAGAGGTATCAACCTAAGGAGGTGATTCTTGCTACCAATCCAAACGTTGAGGGAGAAGCAACCGCAAACTACATAGCTTCTCTTATAAAGAGGCGTTTTCCTTCGGTGAAGATAACGAGAACCGCTTACGGATTTCAGTTTGGAAGCTTAGTAGAGTTTTTGGACGAATACTCCTTGGAAAAATCCTTTGAAAATAGAAAGTAAAAACGCTCTTCCTCGTCGGGATACAAGATAGCCTGTTTTACTCGCGGATAGAGACTTTTCAAGACATAAGGAATCCCGTATCCCCTATACAGGTGCCCCTTTCCTACTATGACAACTACTCTGTGTTCGGGGTAAAGCAGGAGAGTCTTTAGAATTTTGTAAGCCATTCCGTTGTCCCAAGCGCTTTGAACCTCTAAGAAGGCTCTCCAGTCTATGCTTTTCTCGTGCTCTTTATGGGACTTTTTTAAAAACCTTTCGTATTCCTCTGGAGGGTAAATTACCTTTGGTGGAAGTAAAGGGGACTTTACGTTCTTTATGCCCTTTTCCCTTACCTCTTTTCTGAGCTCCTCTGGGATGTTTAGAGCAATTACTTTAATCCCGTTTTTTGCCGCAAATCTCCAGATAGGACTGTAGAGTTCTGGGTCAAACCCCCAGCGCTTTTTGTACTCCGTTCTTTGCAACATCTCCTCTTCGGATATCTCTCCTGAAACATAAAGGTCTAAGGCTTCTTGGAAGGGTTGTTGAAAGGCTTCCATGGCAATTAAGAGATTTTTGTCCCTTTTGTAGAGCTCCTCTATTATCCTTAGCTGCAGCTTGTGAATCTCTTTGCTGTCGTGGGTCTCCCCTAAGTAGATAACTTGGTAATTTAAAAGCTCGTTTATGAGACTCTCAAAGGAAACCTCCTTGAAAAATAGCCATTCGGAAGGGAAAATAAGAGAAACGAAAAGAAGGATACTAAAAGTCAGCTTTCTCAACCTAACTTTAAATTTAAAATGTTATAGGAAATGGGGGAAGTTATAAAGGTAAGGACGACGAAACACACGAGCATAGTAAACATCACCTCTCAAGTCAGAGAAGTCGTAAGGAGGTCTGGCGTAAAAGAAGGCTTATGCGTGGTTTACGTTCCCCACACCACAGCTTGCGTTTTCATAAACGAGGGAGCGGACCCAGACGTGGTTAGAGACATAGTCTACGCTGTAGAGAAGCTCATTCCTTGGAGAGACCCAGCTTACACTCACGCCGAAGGGAATTCCGCTGCCCACATCAGGAGCGCAATCATAGGAAACTCCCGGATAATTCCTATAATTGACGGTGAGCTTGCTCTTGGGACTTGGGAGTCTATATTTCTTGCGGACTTTGACGGACCAAGGGAGCGAAAAGTAATCGTAAAAATCCTAAAGGAGTAGTGTAATGCTAAGCGTAATTGCCTTTTTAGTTCTCGTAGGTATTCTCGTATTAGTTCACGAATTTGGACACTTTTTAATGGCTAAGCTCTTCAGAGTGCGCGTTGAGGTCTTCTCCATAGGATTTGGTCCTCCTATCTTTTCAAAGCGCATTGGAGAGACCGTTTATCAGATTGCGAGTATTCCTTTGGGGGGATACGTTAAGCTATACGGTGAAGAGGAGAGTATAAACGACCCGGAAGCCTTTTCTTCAAAAAAGCCTTGGCAGAAGATACTCATAGCCTTTGGAGGACCCCTGTTTAACTTTATTCTCACGATTCTGCTCTTTACCGTCGTGTTTACGGTCGGCGTAAATGTTGCCAAATACCTTAAAGAGCCCGCAATTGTAGGATACGTTGAGAAAAACTCTTGGGCTGAAAAGGTAGGCTTAAAGCCGGGAGACAAGATTGTAAAAATAAACGGATACGAAATAAATAAGTGGGAAGAGTTAAACGATGCTCTGCTAAAGGTCTCTTTGGAAGGAAAGAAAGAGGTCTATCTATACATTGAAAGGGAAGGAAAGGTTTTAGCCCTAGAGGCTTTGCTTCCACAGTTAAAAACTGGTAGAGAAAACTTAGGAATAGCTCCCTACATACCACCAGTTGTTGGAAGGGTCGTTAAAAACTCTCCCGCACAGCAGGTAGGACTTATGCCGGGGGACGAGATATTGGAAGCAAACGGAAGGAAGGTAGGTAGCTGGTACGAGCTCGTTGAGATTGTAAGGGAAAATAAGGGAAAGCCGATAAAACTAAAGGTAAAAAGGGGAGACCAGATTTTTGAGGTGTCCGTTATTCCTGCGGAAAATCCAGAAACTCGCCAACCCTTTATTGGCGTCTCTCCCAAAATTGAAACCGTAAAGGTTTCCTATCCGCCTTTTGAGTCTTTTAAACTTGCGGTAGAAAGAACGAAGGAGCTAACTATCCTAACCTATAAAGCCGTAGTTGGAATTATAACGGGAGAAATCTCCTTTAGAACCCTTGGGGGTCCGATAGCTATAGCCCAGTTTGCAGGAGAGGCAGCAGAAAGCGGAATAATTCCCTTTTTGTCTACTATGGCTTTTATATCCCTTCAGCTTGCAATATTCAACCTCTTTCCCCTGCCCATCCTTGACGGGGGATTAATACTTCTTTTCTTAGTAGAGTGGATTAGGGGAAGACCTCTTCCCGAAAAGTTTAAAGAAACTTGGCAAAAGGTGGGATTAGCTCTTATACTAACCCTGATGGTTTTCGTATTTATTAACGACATACTTCGTCTATTTGGAATAAATTAAATCAGAACTATGATAAGAAAGGCGAAGGTTAAGGACGCAAAGGACATTTACGAGCTTATAGAGGTTTATGCCAAAAAAGGCATCCTTCTTCCAAGGAGCCTGAGCTCTATATACGAAAACATTAGGGACTTTTGGGTTTACGAAGAAAACGATAGAGTAATTGGTTGCTGTGCCCTTCACGTGGTTTGGGAAGACCTTGCGGAGCTAAGGAGCTTGGCGGTTTTTCCCGAAAGGCAAGGGGAAGGGATAGGATACGAACTTGTAAGGAGTTGCATACTGGAGGCTTGGGAGCTTGGCGTCAAAAGAGTTTTTTCTCTCACTTACGTTAAGGATTTCTTTATAAAAAACTTTGGCTTTAGGGAAGTAAATAAGTCCGTTTTACCCCACAAGGTTTGGGGTGAGTGTATTAACTGCGTGAAGTTTCCAAACTGCGACGAAGAGGCGGTTTTAGTAGAGCTCTCTGAGGAGCTTATAAAAAAGATAGTGGAGAGAGAAAAGGTAAAACAGGTAGTTTAGCTGATAATCTTTCCGTCTCTCATTTCTACGATTCTGTGGGTTTCCAGCGCAAGCTCCCTTTCGTGGGTCACCATCAAAATAGTTATCCCTTCCTGATTTAGTTCTTTAAATATCTCCATTACCCTACGGGTATTAAAGGAGTCTAAGTTGCCCGTTGGCTCGTCCGCCAAGATTATACTTGGCTGGTTTGCTACAGCCCGTGCTATCGCTACCCTCTGTTGCTCTCCTCCCGAAAGTTGATAGGGCTTTCTACTTTCCTTACCCTCAAGCCCAAGCCTTTTTAAAACGCTAAAGGCTCTTTCCTTTGCCTCTTCAAAGCTAATACCTTTCTTTAACATAGGCACCATAACGTTTTCTAAGGCTGAGAGCTCCGGAATGAGGTAGTGAAACTGAAAGATAAAACCAAGTTTGTTGTTCCTCAGAAAAGATAGCCTCTTTTCGTTTTTAAAGTCTACTTCTTCTCCTTCCAAGAAAACCCTGCCCTCGGTAGGCTTGTCCAAGAGACCCAAGATGTATAAAAGGGAGCTCTTACCAGAACCTGAAGCCCCAACTATGGAGAGAAACTCTCCCCTTTTTACCTCTATGCTCACGCCTTTGAGAATTTCGTAGTCTCCTACTTTCTTTTTAATGTTTTCTGCCCTAAGGATTACCTCATCCCCCACTTCTGAACACCTCTACTGGGTGAAACTTTGAAGCCCTGTATGCTGGATAAAAGGATGCAAGAAAGGAAGTTAGAACCGCAAAAATAAATCCGTAAGCGTGATAAAGGGGGTTTCTGTCCAAAACAAAGCCCTGAGTTCTTATAATTCCTTCTACTTCTATTTTTATAGTTTCAAGCCATTCCAATATAAAAAAGCCTACAACATTTCCAATAATACCACCCAAAAGCCCCACTATTAGTCCCTGAAGCGTGAATATAAGGACTATGTCCTTGGGGTCGTATCCCATAGCTTTCAAGATTGCTATGTCTCGCTTTTTCTCTAAAACTGTCATCATTACTATGTTAAATATTCCAAAGCCTGAAACTATTAAAATCGCAAAAATTACGGAATTTGTGATAATCTTTTGAATCTTAAAAATAGACAGAAAGTTTTTAAAGGATTCTTGCCAGCTTTCGGCTTTGTAGCCCGTTTCTACAGAAAGCTTCTTGGCGTAGTATTCTGCTAGGTTGTAGTCCCTTAGCTTAAACACAATCTCGTTCACTTCCCCCGCTTTGTCTAATAGGTCCTGTAACTTCTTTATGTGGAGGTAAATTCTGGACTTATCAATCTCCGTTATGCCCGTATTTAGAAAGTCTACGACCTTTAACCTATAAACCTCCCCAGAGGGTGCTACGAGGGTTATCTTCTTTCCAACCTCGTAAATTCCAAGCTCTTGAGCAAGCTTTATTCCAAGAATAACCGAGTTTTTATCCTTTTCCAACTCCTCAAGCCTCTTGTAAATCAGATATTCACTGAGCGACAGGGTTCTTTCCTCTTTCTCTGGAAATATGCCTACCAAGGTTGCCCCTTTCTCTTTTACTCCGTAAATCACGACTCCATTGCTGACGAGGTGAGGAGTAATCCCTACGACGTTTTTATCCCTTTCGTACTTTCTGACAATCTCCCTGTAGTTCCTTATGCTGTCTTTTTCCTCTTTGGGCTTGTAGCCCAAGACCTCAAAAAGACCTTCCCCGTAAAACTCCCTTAGAATTTCCGTTTCGTCTGTTGTGGGCTCTACCATTATCTTTACATGTCCGTTTATGTTGAGAGCTTCCTTTAAAAAGAAGTTCTGAAAGCCATTTACCATAGAGCTCATTACGATAAAGGCTGCCGTTCCAATAATGACGCCCATAGTGGCTACTAAGCTCTGTCGCTTCCTCTCAAGAAAGAACTTCCAAGAAAGAAAAAGGTTGTGCTTCATACTAAGCACGCTTTGCGTAATTGAGATACTTGTATAAGTAATCAAAGCCCGAAATGTAGGCAAAAACTACTGAAAGTCCCAAGAGGAATTCTCCGAGCTTTATGCCCGCAAGTATTAGACTCACGGACAAAAACTCCAAAAAGGTTTTTAACTTACCCAAAAGGGAAGCCTCCATGTAAAAGCCCTTTTCTACCGCAAGGCTCCGCAAAAAGGAGATGCTCAGTTCTCTAAAGGTAAGAAGAATTACCCAGATAGCTTTGACCTTACCGGTCTCTATTAGAGCTATGAGGGGAAGGAGGACCAAAAGCTTGTCCGCGTAAGGGTCAAGTAGCTTTCCAAAGTTATTGACTTCGCTATTCTTTCTTGCCAAATTCCCGTCCAGCCAATCCGTTAGAGCTCCAACTACGAAAAGTATAAGGGCAACTCCAAACTCCCTTTCCAATATGAAGAACACTACGACGAAGGCTAAAAAAACCCTGAGCCACGAAAGGTAATTCACCATACCTTTTTATAGTGTAATCTTACTTATACCTCTCTACCATTCCAAATCCTGCACTGTTCTTAGAGCCAAGGCCAGCTTCTAAGGCAAGTTTAACTATTTCCTGACTTCCCTTAATTTTGTAATAACCCTCCCAAGCCTCTATAAGGGTGCCTTTGTAAACGACTTTCTTTTTGTATTCTTCTTTTACTTTTACTGGTTTAATCTCTAAGTCTCCTTCGTAGGGCTTTTTGTAAACGAGTTCGTATTTTTTTTAATAAATTGTTCTTTAAAAGCTCGTAAAACTCCTCTTCAAAAGGCGTTAGATACAGAAATCTTCTTTCCCCTTTGGGAGTTTTATAGACTGTTATGGGAGAAAGGCATCTTACCGTGATTTCTTCGTCCACTTGTGGTGTGATTAGCTCTACGGTAAAAACCTCTACCTCGTTTTTTCCGAGTTTGAGCTTTCCCTTTTTAAGCAAGGTTTTAACGTGAGATGAGGTAATCTCTATTAGCGGTGAGGCGAAGTATATAGTTATTTCAGGCTCAAAAAAGAGCAGTCCGTCCTGTTTGTCCTTTAACTTGCCTATAATCTTTGAAAAGGTAAAGAGTTTGAACTTTCTCTTTCCGTAGGTAAATCCTGTATCGTGGAGGAAAGTAGCAATCTTTTTGTCCATGTTCTTATAAAAGAAGGATTGGAGTATGTGGTTGTAGTTTTTGGGAAACTCTAAGGGTTTTTCGCTAATTAGTCTTATCTTTACAATCACGGCTATAATATATTGTAAATGTAAAAAAAGTTATATAAAAAGGGAGGCTGAATTGATAGAGGGGTTTTATCAAATAGGAAAGGTCTATAAAGAGGGGAAGAAGATTTCCGAGATTTCCTCGGACATTCCCAATAGAGAAGAGGGCACAACCTACAAGGTTGGGGTAATAAACTTCAACTTGGATAAAGGAATAATGGAAGTAGATACTATAAAGGAATATAGCCCGGGGGATGAAGACAGGTTTAAATACATACAACCAAGGGGAAACGAAAAGAAATTTTACTGTACCTTTAAAGACCTCAAAGGGCTATACTGTGAAAAAGATAAGAAGAATTCCTGTTGGCTTTCTATAGAAGACAAGCTAAAAGACCTTCCTAAGACTGAGGAAATAAAAGAGTTTTTAGGACTTTTGGAAAGAGTTAAAGAGCTCTTTTATCCAAACGGGACTTTAGACTTTTCCAAGATAAGAGTCATTAACGGAGTTGAGGTGCAGGACATCAAAAGCGAAGAAGACTTTAAGAAGAAGCTAAAAACTGAACTTGAGAAAAATGAGGAAATAATCTTTTGGACTATTCAGATAAACGGAAAGTATGTAGTTGATTACGAATTTTACGACGAGCTAATAAAAAAGAAAGTCGTTGAAAAGAATAAAAAGAAGGGAGATGTAGTATGCTACCTGTGTGGAGAGAAGAAAAGGGAATATTTTGACAATTTTCGTGAGTACCCAATAAAGTTTTTCGTAAACGACAAGGTTGGTTTTTCTCAAAAGCTCTCTGATAGGTGGCACGGAAACTTTGCACTGTGTATTGATTGTTATACCTCTATCTTTGCGGGGCAAAAGTTCGTTCTAAACAATCTAAGGTTCAACTTAGGTGGTATTGTTGACGTTCTTTTAATCCCGGAGTTCGTGGGAGAAATTCCTTTTTCTCAGGAGAAGATAAAGGAGTGGGCTGAGCTAACTAAGGACTTATACAATCCTTTTGAGCTTTTAGAGGAAGCACAGTTAAGGGAGAAGCTTAATGACTACAAAAAATTCGGATTTTTAAAAAGCTTTCTCTTAAACTTCGTTTTTTACGAGCAGAACAATGCTCAATTCAAGATTTATTCCGTGGTAAAAGACTTGCCAAGTAGTAGAATAGACGAGCTAAGAGAAAAGTTTAGAGAATACAAAAAAAGGGTTTTAGGGGAGGGTTTAGAGCCTTTAAAGGGATACGAAAGTATTTACGAGCTGATTCCTTTAAGATACTCAAAGTCTGACAGAAAAGTAATAGATAAGTCCAAGATGGCTGAGTTGCTTTCCTCAATTTTAGAGGGAACTCCTATAAATAGGAGTTTCTTAATAAGGGAGTTTTGGCTTGGAGCGGTTGCAAGATACTTTTCAAATACGAGCTATTTTGGAATTAAAGAGCTTCAAAGCTCAGAGGAAAGAGACCGTGAAATGCGTAGCTACCTTTTAAAAACCCACCAACTTTTAATTTTGCTTAGAGAGCTTTCTCTTTTAAGCGTAAGGAGGGAGGACATGAGCTTAGAAAACCTTCCTGAAGAACTAAAAAGGTATATTGAGGAGATGGGCTTAAACGAACAGGAAACTGCGTTGTTTTTACTGGGAACTCTAATAGGAGAGATAGGAAGAAAGCAAGCAAGATACGGAAGTAAGCCCATACTCAACAAGATTAACTATCAAGGAATGTCTCGCGAAAGGTTAGTAATCCTTTTTAACGAAGTTCACGAGAAGTTAGAGCACGAAGACCTGCTGTATCCTCAAAACGAACTTATATACGCAACCGCAAAGGAGCTTTTTGATAAAAACCGCAACGAGTGGAGCTTAAAGCCTTACGAAAACGTTTATTTCCTTTTGTCGGGATATGCTTACAAAACTGCTTTGAATATAAAGCGTGGTAAGGAGGGTAAAGATGGCGGAGAAGGTTCTGAACAGTGAGATTTTATTTTTATACGATTGCAAAGCGTGTAATCCAAACGGAGACCCCGACAACGAAAACAGGCCAAGAATGGACTACCTAAGGGAAAGGGCACTCGTAAGCGACGTAAGGCTCAAGAGATACGTAAGGGATTACTTCCAAAACCAAAAGGGCTATCCTATATTCGTTTCAAAGGTTGACGGTAGAACGGTTGATGCTACGGACAGATTCGCCTACTTCATAGCAGAAAGTCTTCTAAAGCCGGAAAACCAGAGTAAGTTAAAGGAATTAAAACTTAAGGAAGGTCTTGACCTTGAAACTTTGAAGGAAAAGATAAAAGAAGCCAAAAGGTGGGATTTGGTAAGCATAGAAGAATTCCTTGACTACTTTATAGATGTTAGGCTTTTTGGAATAACGCTTCCCATAAAGGACGAAAAGCGGGGAACTTCCATCACTTTCACCGGACCCGTTCAGTTTAACTGGGGCTATTCTTTAAACAAAGCGGAGCTCATAGAAAGCCCCTCAATAACTTCACACTTTGCGGGAAGAACTAAAGGAGAAGGAGAGCAGTGGGGAGCTATAGGGAAGGACTGGAGGCTTTATTACGCTCTAATAGCTTTCTACGGAAGGGTTAGTGGAAATAGTGCAAAGGAGACCAGGTTAACGCCTGAGGACTTAAAAGAGCTTGACCAAGCCCTTTGGAACTCCATAATTACCGAAACCAATACGAGAACCAAACTAAACCAACAGCCCCGTTTTTATCTCAGAGTAGAGTATAAGGACTCCGAAACCTTCACGGGAGACCTTAGAAGATACGTAGACATAGACAAAAAGGAAAGCCTAAGAGATGTGGGAGAATACGAGCTTGACATAACTAAACTCGTAGAAAAACTCTCAGAAAGAAGTGGTTCTATAAACAGGCTTTACCTGAAGGTAGATAGCGACATCAGAATAAAGGGACTTGAGGAGTTAAAAGAGACCTTTAAAGACCTTATTGAGGAGTTTTGATGAGGGCTTTAGTGTTTGACATTACGGGCTACATGGCACACTTTAGAACCTTTTACACTAACTCCTCTTCGGTTAGCTACGCCTTTCCTCCCAGAACCGCAATAATCGGAATAATTGCCGCAATACTCGGATACAAAAGGGACAGTTATTACGAAAAACTTTCCCCTGAAAACTGTAAGGTATCTCTCTCCATAGTAAACCCCATTAGGAAGTTCTTACAAACGGTTAATTATGTAAGGACAAAGCCTGACGAAGATAACTTTGGAAATTTCAGAAACGCCCTTCAGGCGTATTTAGAAAGAAAAATAAGCACTTACCAGGTGGGAATTGAGTTCGTAGTTCCCTTAAAGGGAGAGCTCCGCTATAGGATTTACTTTACGACTGAAGATAAGGAGCTTTACGACAAACTAAAGGAATACCTTGAAAAAGGAAAGACTCACTATTCCGTTTATCTTGGGCTTACCGAGCTTCTCGCTGATTTAGAATACATAGGTGAGTTTCCCGTGGAAGAGCCAATAAAAGACAGGGGGATAAAATCCGTTATTCCAGTAGAGGAAGAGTCCTTTATTGAAAGAATAGACTTTTCAAAGCCCGTTTCTCTTGTTTTAGAGAGAATGCCTTATCACTTTAAGGTGGAAGATGGTTTTAGAAAGCTTGTAAAAACTAAGAAGTTTATCTACGAAAGGTTGAGTAGGGAAATACCGCTAACTGACTACGAAGGAGTGGTATCTATTAACGGGGAGAACGTAATATGGATGTAGTTTTTTATTCCCACAGGGAGCCTTACATAGTTTTGAAGAACCACCTCAAAGACGTAGCGGGAAGAATGATTAAGTATCACAGTCAAAAGGCTGAATTCGTAAAGCTTCCCGTTGACGAGGAATTTTTAAGAATAGTAGGAATCTCTCACGACTTTGGGAAGTACACCTCTTACTTTCAAAAGTACATAACCGCTTTAGAAAGGGACCCAAAAAACCGACATCATCACGGCTACATATCCGCCCTCTTTGGAGCTTGGCTTTGCCTTCAAAAGGGAAAGGACAGGGATTACCTTCCCCTGATTGCTTACCTTTCGATAAAACATCACCACGGAGACTTGAGAAACCTGAGAGACGACATGCCCCAGTATGACGAAAAAAACGACAACTTGCCAATTGTTGAGGAGCAAGTTAAGGATTTGGAAAAGAATAAAGAGATAATTTCCAGCGAGCTTGAAATTGACATAACGTACTTTCTGAAAAACTGGAAAAGCGTATTAGAAGGGCTGAAAGACTACTCCTTTTACTTAGAAGAAATGGAAAGCGAAGAAAACAGACTAAAAGCCTACTTCACTCTTTTATACACCTACTCTTTACTTATAGACGCAGACAAAAAGTCCGCATCAAGGACTGAAGAAGTCAAGAGAAAAACTCTCCCTAAGGACTTAATAGAAAGGTTTAGAGAAATAAAGGGTTGGAACAAGCCAAAAGAAGAAATAGACAAGCTCAGAAGCGAGATATACAACGAGGTTAAAAGTAAGGTAGAATCCTTAGAAGAAATTCCCGACATATCTACGATAACCGCACCCACTGGGATAGGGAAGACCTTTATAAACCTTGACGTTGCCCTAAGATACAGGGATAAGCTTGGAGGAAAACCGAGAATAATCTACGCTCTTCCGTTCCTATCTATAATTGACCAGACCTACGGTATTTTTAACGAAATTTTGGAAAAGACCTTGGGAGAGGAGTATTTAAAAAACAAAAGTGTTTATTTAATAGAGCATCACCACCTTTCAAGGGTTGAGTATAGAAAAGAAAACGAGGAAAAACCCGTAAGCGAGTCGCTTCTTTTAATAGAAAGCTGGAATAGTGAAATAATAGTAACTACCTTCGTTCAGCTTCTTCACTCCGTAATAGCGTTTAAAAACAGTTTTCTAAAAAAGTTTCACAACATCGCAGGTTCTGTGATAATCCTTGACGAGGTTCAAGCTATAAATCACGAATATTGGAAAGTTATAGGAAAAATACTTGAAAGTCTTTCAAAATACTTAGGCTGTAAGATTATACTTTCTACTGCAACGAGGCCGTTAATAGTGGAAAACTACACAGAGCTCGTAGAAAACCAAGAGAAATACTTTAAATCTCCTTTGCTTAAAAGAACTAAAATAAAGCCAAATCTAACTACGGAGCTAACCGTTGAGGAGTTTGCGGAAAGATTTATAGAAAACTTGGAAGAAAATGTCAATTCTTATCTTATAGTTCTAAACACGATTAAATCTTCCGTAGAGTTTTACAAAAGGATTAGGGAAGCCTTGGGAGAGGATTTTAAGGTGTTTTACCTTTCAAGTAGCGTAATTCCTCTACAAAGAAGGGAGCGAATAGAAAAAATAAGAGAGCTTTTAAAGAAAAAGGAAAAGGTTATACTCGTTTCTACCCAAGTTGTGGAAGCAGGCGTAGACCTTGACTTTGACAAAGTCTATAGGGACATAGCCCCCCTTGATTCCATAATTCAGGTGGCGGGAAGGTGCAATAGAAACAAAAGGCTGGAGCTTGGAGAGGAAGAAGTCGTTATTTTAAAACGAAAGGACAGATACCTATCAAAGCAGATTTACGGAAGCACTTTGATTGACATAACGCGCAGGCTACTTGATAGAGAATACGAAGAGGACGAATACAAGGAGCTTTCCGACAGATACTTTATAAAAGTAAAAGAAAACAAATCCTTTGAAAAATCCGACAAGGTCCTTAAGGACATACTGAACTTACGCTTTTACGCTGACGGGGATTGTATAGCGCGGGACTTTAAGTTGATAGAAGAACTTCCGATATATACGGACATTTTCGTAGAAATTGACGAAAAAGCAAAGGAAATTTACGAGGAGTTTGATAGAAGTGTTTTAAAGGAAAGGGACTTTATTAAAAGGCTTGAAAATTACCACCGCCTAAAGGCGGACTTTTACAAATACGTGATTTCTGCACCAAAGGAGGCGCTGAAAAACATCTACACGGAAGGTGAATATCCTAAAATACCCTTAGAGTTTGTGGAGGAATACTACGATAAAGAGGGTTATGGACTTAAGATAGAAGATGCAAATGAGACTTATCTCTTTTTCTGAGGGGTTTTTATGAAAGTAAATAAAAAGGAAAAAGGAATAGAACTAACAAGGTACCACTTGACAAAAAGAGATATGTTTGTTATTATTTATATTGCACA
>ERZ1684501.13-NODE-13-length-94992-cov-4595.107935_pt1 | contig 94992 bp, 101 predicted proteins | sample MGYA00580191_ERZ1684501 | MGnify/ENA primary metagenome ERZ1684501 (study PRJEB41475, sample SAMN08455322) | hot springs metagenome | biome: temperate mixed forest biome [ENVO:01000212]; feature: neutral hot spring [ENVO:00002181]; material: water | place: New... | reverse complement strand
ACCTCAAAAGCACCGCTCCCCAAGTTAGTCCTCCTGTTTGTTAGGTGCCTATAAGGGACTGAAACACGAACTCAAATTTCCTTGACTTGTGCTTCCTCACTTCGTAAGTTTTTAATCATGAAGTTTAGAAGTGATAAGGTTAAAAAAGGAATAGAAAGAGCGCCCCACAGGGCGTTGCTTAGGGCTTGTGGTCTTACGGACGAGGACTTTGACAAACCCCTCATAGGAATAGCTAACTCGTACATAGACATAATTCCCGGACACGTTCATTTAAGGGAGTTCGTAGAGCCCATAAAAGAGGAAGTGAGAAGACTCGGGGGAGTTCCCATAGAGTTCAACGTAATAGGGGTTGACGACGGGATAGCTATGGGACACGAGGGGATGCATTATTCCCTTCCCTCAAGGGAGCTCATAGCGGACTCCATAGAGACCGTCGTAAACGCCCATCAGCTTGATGCCCTAATCTGCATTCCAAACTGCGACAAGATAGTTCCCGGTATGCTAATGGGAGCCCTCAGGGTAAACATTCCGACCGTTTTTATAAGCGGAGGACCTATGCTTGCAGGAGAAGTTAACGGCCAGAAAGTAGACCTCATTTCCGTATTTGAAGGAATAGGAAGGCTTAAAAAAGGCGAGATAACGGAGCAAGAGCTAAGGGTAATAGAAGCCTCTGCTTGTCCTACTTGTGGAAGCTGTTCTGGAATGTTTACCGCAAACTCTATGAACTGCCTTACGGAAGTTCTTGGACTTGCATTGCCCGGAAACGGAACGATTCTTGCTATAGACCCAAGGCGTGAGCTTCTTGCAAGACAAGCGGTAAGAGCGCTCTTTAATCTCCTTGAAAAAGACATAAAGCCCCGTGACATAGTCACCAAAGAAGCTATAGACGACGCCTTTACGGTAGACATGGCTATGGGAGGCTCTACTAATACCATACTTCACCTTCTTGCAATAGCCCACGAGGCAGGAATAAACTACGACCTTGCAAGAATAAACGAGATATCTAAGAGAACTCCTACTATATGTAAGATTTCTCCCGCATCCCATTACCACATAGAGGACTTAGACCGAGTAGGCGGAATTCCCACTATAATTAAAGAGCTTTCTAAGATAGAGGGGCTTTTACACCTTGACAGGATAACGGTAAGTGGAAAGACCTTAAGGGAAATAGCCCAAGAGGCTCCCGATGCAGACGGTGAAGTGGTAAGGACTATAGACAATCCCTATTCCCACGACGGGGGAATAGCCATACTCTTTGGAAACATTGCGCCCGAGGGAGCGGTCGTAAAAACCGCAGGTGTGGACCCCAAGATGCTCACCTTCAAAGGAAAGGCTATATGCTTTAACTCCGAAGAGGAAGCGGTGCAGGGAATCTTAGGAGGAAAGGTAAAACCGGGGCACGTCGTAGTGATAAGATACGAGGGACCAAAGGGTGGTCCCGGAATGAGAGAGATGCTCTCTCCCACATCCGCCATAATGGGTATGGGGCTTGGAGATAAGGTAGCGCTCATAACTGACGGAAGGTTTTCGGGAGGAACGCGTGGAGCCTGCGTAGGGCACATCTCCCCAGAAGCTGCAGCGGGAGGACCCATAGGAATAATTCAAGACGGAGACGAGATACTCATAGACATTCCAAACCGCAGGATTGAGCTACTCATTTCCGAGGAAGAGTTTGAAAGGAGAATGAAGAACTTCAAACCCCTTCAAAAAGAAATAAAGAGTCCTTGGCTAAGAAGGTATGCAAAACTCGTAACTTCCGCCTCAAAGGGAGCTATTTTAGAGGCTTGATTTTCAAATACCGCCCTTTGGGCGGTCCTTACTTATGTAAATAAAAAGAACTACGAACTTCTCGCTTTTTAACTCCCTTGCGAGCTTTTCTAACTCTTTTCTGGACAGGGTTTCTTTTTTCCCCTCGTAATTTGCAGTCCCGGTGTAGTGGAAGAACTTAATAAGCTCAAGACCGCGAAAGGGGATTTCTATTTCTCTTATCTCGTAAAGCTCTGGTTTAAAGCTTTGCAAAACTTCTTCTACTTTTGGAAAGGGAAAGTTAGAAAAACTTACGCTACCCTCAACGGGAATGGCAACTCCTACACCTACTTTTGAAACCCTCAAGGCTTCTTTTATACTCTTTTTCCAGTCAGTCCAGTGTAAGGCAAAATTACTAAGCACGAAGTCGAAGCTTTCGTCTTTAAAGGGTAGCTCTTCCGCATTTCCTACGACTCCAACTCCAAAGCGCTCCCTGTAGGCTCTTACCATACTTTCCGAAAGGTCAAGACCAATTACCTTACATTCCCTTAGAAACTCCGAAACAAATCCCGTCCCACATCCCAAGTCTAAGACCTTTCCAAAGGGTTTTACGAGCTCAACGAGAATCCTTGCGCTTTCCTTTTGAGGAATTGCCCACTTTTCGTAAGTTTTAGCTGCTCTTGAGAATTGCAGCCTTAAGCTCCTCTTCATTCCTAACAGGGAAGTGCCCTCCTCCGAGGATTATTAACTTAGCCCTCCTTAGGGCTCTGTAAAGTTTGTAAGCTTCCGAAGGTGGAACTACTTTGTCCTCAGTTCCGTGGATTATGTAAGTTTCTTTATTAATCCTTGGAATAAGGGGAAGTAAGTTCAGCTTTACGTATCTGTCAAGGAGCTCAAAACCGCTTTCTTCGTCAAAAAAGTCTTCAAACTCTCCAAAGGCAAGCTCCCTAAAAACCCTTATGCCCTTCTTCTTTATTAAGAGTTTCATAGCCTTTATGTTTTTCTCTTCCCAAGCTCCTCCAAAGTGGGGAGTAGTGCCTATTAAAATTAGCCTGTTTACTTTCTCGGGAAACCTTAGGGCAAAAAGGAGCGCTACGCTACCCCCAAGGGACCATCCAACGACATCGTGTTTTTTATAAGTTAGCTGGGCGAGTTCCTTTAGGACTTCCTCAAAGTCCTTAAAGGGTTTTCTGTTTTTCCCGTGTCCCGGAAGGTCGTATTTAATCCCGCGAAAGTGTTCAAAAACCTTAGAAGAAAAAGCCCATCCGTGTATAAAAATAGGATTTTGAAGCATAATTTATATCCTAAATGCTTGAGGCAATAGAGGTAAAAAAGAGCTTTAAAGGTAAGGAGGTTTTAAAAGGAGTTTCTTTAAGCGTAAGTAAGGGAGAGATAGTGGGACTACTTGGCCCCAACGGTGCGGGAAAGACTACGCTCTTTAATTCTATAATCGGTTTTATAAAGATTGACGGGGGAAAGATAAGCCTTGACGGAGAAGACATAACCCACCTGCCTCCCTTCAGGCGGGCACAGAAGGGATTAGCCTTCTTACCACAGGAACACTCCCTATTTGAGGACCTAACGGTCTTAGAAAACTTATTAATTTTCTTGGAGTTTTTTACCGAAAGCAAATCAGAAGCGCTCGCAAAGGCGGAAGCCCTTTTGGAGGACTTTGGGCTTCTTGAGCTAAAAAACCAAAGGGCTTCAACGCTCTCGGGAGGACAAAAAAGAAGGTTAGAAATTGCCCGCTCCTTAATAACCAATCCTAAGTATCTCCTGCTGGACGAACCCTTTGCGGGTCTTGACCCTATTATCGTTTCGGAAATAAAACAGACGATAAAGAGCCTAAAAGAGAGCGGAATAGGCATCTTAATTACGGACCACAACGTAAGGGAGACGATTAGGATGGTAGATAGGGTTTACATAATATCCGAGGGAGAGATTATAGCCCACGGAAGGCCCGAGGAAGTAGTCCAAGAGGAAAAGGTTAAGGATACCTACTTGGGGAGAGATTTTGCATTATAATATTTATCCTTGAAGGCGCGTAGCTCAGTGGGAGAGCGCCGGCCCGACACGCCGGAGGTCGGGGGTTCAACTCCCCCCGCGCCTACCATCTGACTATGAATGTCTTCGTTTCCTTAGAAACTTGGGACATAGACGACACCCTAATGCTCCTTTTCCTGCTCCACTATCACGAGATAGGAAAGCTAAACCTCGTAGGGATTGAGGTAGATTCGGGAACGCTGGAACAGAACAACTTTATTGACTTCATTTTAAAAAAGGTAAATCTTTCCATTCCAGCCTTTTCAAGAAACTTAAAAAGCTTAGAAAAGAGAGAAGTTCCCGAATACTACTACGAGTTTTTTGAAGGTCTTGAAAGGAAAGAGCTCTTTCTAACCGACCGAAGCGAGGTATTTGAGTTTTTAAAAAATAAAAACTTTAAGGTCATAGTTGGGGGAAGTTTGAACTTCGTAAGAGAGCTCGTAAAGAGGGGGATTTTTCCCGAGGAAGTCGTAATTCAAGGAGGATTTGCGGGTAAAAACGTAACGGGAAAGAGCAATCCGAAGTTTGGAGAGAGAAACTTCAAGGCTACCTTTAACTTTAACAAGGACTTTGAAGCCACCTTAGAGTTTTTGGAAATTCAAAAGGAAGTTCGCTTTCCTCTATATCTCGTTTCTAAAAACGTCAATCACTTGATTACCGTAAAGCTTGAGGACATACCACAAATAACTCCAAAAACGAAAGCCCAAGAGCTTTACTTGTCAATCCTAAGGAAGTATCTCAGCGAAGTCAGAAGTGAAAAAAGCCTTCACGACGTTTACGCAGCGCTGGCTTTGTTTGACAAAAGCCTGTTTAGATGGGAAGAAGTTAGACCCGTTTTCCGTATCGGGAGACATCACCCCGAGTGGGGTGCAGAGAAAGGAAAGACTAATGTATTTATAACCGTTGAGGGAGACAAGGAGAGAATTAAAAGGCTTAGCACCTTCGCAGAAGAGTTTTCTTAAGTTAGTCCCTGTAGTACTCCTCAAAGGCTATCCAAGTTTTTGGAATGATTCTTTTTAGGTCGTCCCACCTTTTCATGTAGTTCTTTCTCTTTTCTGCCGCCCTGTTTATGGAGACCTCAAAGGTATCCAAGGCTTCCTCTTCAAACTCTTCTGGCTTTCCTTCCCCTAAGTTTCTTCCAGCCATTTCGCCCGTGAGCACCGCATTCGCAATTCCCCCGCCCGTTATGGGATGACAAAATCCCCCTGCATCGCCCACAAGAAGCACATTTCCCCTAAGGGGTTTCTTTATCCCCTCTCCCGGAATAAATCCTCCCGTCCTCCCAAGGATTTTACCCGTATCTACCCAGTCTACTACCTCTTTTAAAAACCTATTCAAAGATTCCCAAACATTTACCTTGTAGTCCAAGTCTATGCCTACGCCCACGTTTGCTATCTCACCCTTTGGAAATATCCAGCCATAACCCCCGGGAATGTAGTCCCTAAAGAAAATAAGTAAGTCCTTTAGTTTCTCTTTTAAAGGAACGCTAACCTGAGCGGTTATGAGGAAGCTTCTTGTGTGCTCTCCCGTTTTTTTTGCAACCTCCGAGCGTGCCCCGTCCGCCCCTATAAAGTAGTCAGCACTAACTTTAAAAGTCTTCTTAGTCTTTAAGTCCATAAATACAGCTTTTCCATCCTCAAAACCTAAGAACTTGGTCTTTAGCTTTAGCTCTGCTCCCTCTTTTACCGCAAGCTCTGCAATGAGGGCGTCAAAACGCTCCCGGTTTAGCATAAATCCCTCTGAGGGCATGCTCACCACTTCTCCCCAAGGAGTGAAGTGAACCATCTCTTCTACTTTTTGAACCCAGACCTCTTTTGGAAAAAACTCGGGAAACCTATAGGACAGCTGAATGGGGACGAACTCCGCACACTGAACGGGATAGCCCACCCTTTTACGGGAATCTACGAGCAGAACCTTTGCTCCCCTCTTTGCAAGCTCGTAGGCTGCAGTTGAGCCCGCAGGTCCTGCGCCTATAACTACTACGTCGTAGCTCATTCTAAGCCGTTTAATTTCCTTTTGAGAGACTTAGCAACCTTAAAACGGGGAAAGTACTTCTCTTTTACGTAAACCTCCACACCCGTTTTAGGGTTTCTTACGAACCTTCCGGGTCTTCGCTTTAGCCTAAAGGTTCCAAGTCCCCTAATCTCTATCTTATTTCCCTTGAGAATCTCTTCTTTCATCACCTCGAAGGTTGCACTGACTATAGCGTAAGCCTTCCTTAGAGATATTCCCTTTCTCTTTGCAAGCTCTCTTGCGATGTCCATCTTCCTCACTTTTTCTCCTCCACGTAAACCGTTCTAATTCTCTTTTTATTACCCTTTGCAACGAGCCTATTTTCTTTCCTGTAAATAGTTATCTCGTCAGCCTCCAAAACCTTCGTCTTTTCCTGTATTTTAGCATTACCCCTTAAGTATATGACATCGGTATTAAGGTCGTATTCCGCAAACTCCGCAAAGGCTTGCCTTTCTGGCTCTATTATTCTTACATTACCCTCCGCTATCACTTTTATGGGTTTCCCTTCCTTGTTAAGGATTATGTCTACTTTTGTAGCCCTCAAGACCGAGTTGTCTTTAACGAGCCTTACGTTTCCTTTGTAAGTTAATTTGTTTTCCGAAAAGATTAGCTCGTCCGCCTCTCCGGTTATAGTACTTTGAGCGTAAAGGAGCGCAAAGAAACTAAGTAGCAGAAATAGAGCTTTCCACATCATTTATGATTACCTTAAAGGGTTTAAAGTTTATTGTAAAGCCCTTCCCTCTTACGGTATTTCCCTTGAATTTCAAGAAAATCTCCTCCTTTCCCCATACCACACCTCTGTTAAAGTCAATGTTGGCATCTCTCGTCTTTACGTAAAGCTCCTCTCCAAAGAGCTCCGCCGTCCCCTTTAATACTCCCCCCTTGTTAGCCCTGTCAAAAGTCAGTCCTTCAGAGACTATTTTGTAACCTTCAGTTAGTATTAAAGGACTATCTAATTCCACCTTCTCCTCAATTGAAAGAAGCCTTTCTCCGTATACCTTCCACTCAAGCCCCTTTTCTCCGTATATCCTTAGCTCTACCCCCTTTAGCTCACTCTTTACGAAAGATGCGCTTTCAAGCTTCTTAAACTCCCTTACGTAGGTCTCAGAAATTCCCACTCCAAGGAGAAAGATAAGGACTATCAGAAAGCCCCTACCCATTTAAAAGCTCCCTTATTAGGTCTACCACCTCTCTAAAGGCTCCCTTTCCTCCCTCCTTCAAAGTTATGTAAACTGCGACTTTTTTGACTTCTTTTACCGCATTCCTGACCGCTACGGGAAATCCCACCCTTTCCATTACCGGGATGTCCACTACGTCGTCCCCTATGAATCCACACTCCTCGTCCCTTAGGCTGTACTTACTCTTTAGAGTTTCGTAAATCTCCGTCTTTTTGTGTTTTCCCGTAAATATGTCCTCTACTTCAAGTTCTTTCAGGCGCGTTATAAGAGCCTCAGAGTCCCTTCCGCTTATGACCGCAAGCCTAATTCCAAGTTGTTTTTGTAAAATTTTTATCCCAAGTCCGTCAAGGACATTAAAGCTCTTTATGGTTTCCCCTTCCTTGGTATAGTAAAGGCTTCCGTCCGTTAGGACTCCGTCTATGTCAGTTATAAGGAGTTTTAGTTTCTTAACCCTTTCCCTTAGAGCCATACTTTTCCTTAATATACTCGTAGACCTTCTTTAGTCCCGTGCTTGCTTTCTCTTGGTAGACTTTGTCAGCTATTCTGGATATGGGCGTTTTTTCGGGGTTTACTTCTATGACCTCTGCTCCGTGTTCCTTTGCAACGTAGGGTAGCTCTGCAGCTGGATAAACCACTCCGGATGTGCCGATTACTATAAAGATGTCTGCCTCTCTTGAGAGTCTGTAGGCTTCCTCCAATGCGTCTAAGGGAAGAGTTTCTCCAAACCAAACCACTCCCGGCCTTAAGAGCCCTCCACACTTTTCACACCTTGGGGGAATTTCGGGAAGGGGGGCTCTGTAGTCGTAGCTTTCTTGTCCGCAATCTACGCACCTAACTTTCCATATGTTTCCGTGGAGTTCTATAACTTTTTTAGAGCCAGCCCTTTGATGGAGTCCGTCTACGTTTTGGGTGATTACCCAAAAGTCTGGAAACTCTTCTTCCATCTTTACTAAGATTTTGTGTGCGTCGTTTGGCTCGGCCTTTGCTATTAACTGCCTTCTCCAGTCGTACCACTCCCACACCAGCTTTGGGTTTCTAAAAAATGCTTCAGGCGTTGCAAGCTCTTCCGCTTTAAACTTTTTCCAAAGACCGTCTTTTCCTCTAAAGGTGGGTATTCCGCTTTCCGCGGAAATACCCGCTCCCGTAAAGGCTACTATCCTCATAAGGGTATTTTATAAAGGGAAGGAGAGAGAAGGGAGAATTAATCAACGGGTTTGGCTTCTACTTCGCCCTCTCCCCCTTCACTTCTGCCTTGAGTTCCCTTTCCTACCTCTCCGTAAATAGCGGTTCCTATTCTTTGGGAGAGGTTCATAACTCTGTCGGTCATTTGTCTGACTTCTTGAATGTCGGTTGCGGTTTGTATAACTCTCTTGGCTTCTTCTACGAGCTTTTGGGCTTCTTCTTTGAGGTTAGCGGGAATCTTGTCTCCCGCTTCTCTTAGGGTTCTTTCTATTCCGTATACGAGGTGGTCAAGCTGGTTCTTGGCTTCTATAAGTTCTTTCTTCTTCCTGTCTTCTTCTGCGTGCTCTTCAGCTTCCCTAATAATTCTTTCTATTTCTTCGGGAGTCAATCCAGAGGATATTTCTACTCTTACGGACTGTTGCTTTCCGGTTCCGAGGTCCTTAGCGGTTACGTGGAGTATTCCGTCCGCATCAACGTCAAAGCAAACCTCTATCTTGGGCACTCCCCTTGGAGCTGGAGGTATTCCGGTTAGGTAGAACTTAGCAAGAGACTTGTTGTCCTTTGCAAGGGGTCTTTCTCCTTGAAGAACGTGTATTTCTACTTCCGTTTGATTGTCGTGAGCGGTGGTAAATATCTCACACTTCCTTACGGGTATTGGCGTATTTCTGGGAATTAGAACCGTCATCACTCCTCCGTAGGTTTCTACTCCAAGGGACAGGGGTATTACGTCTACGAGAACTATCTCTTTAACTTCTCCCGCAAGAACTCCAGCTTGGATTGCCGCTCCCATCGCTACGACTTCGTCGGGATTTAATCCCTTGTGGGGCTCTTTTCCGAAGAACTCTCTAATCCTTTGTTGGACTAAGGGGATTCTCGTTGAACCACCTACGAGGACCACTTCGTCTATGTCAGAGGGCTTTAATTTGGCGTCCTCAAGGGCTTGCTTTACTATTTCTATGGTTCTGTCCACTATGTCCTTTATCATCTCTTCAAGTCTTGCTCTCGTGAGCTTCTTTTGTAGGTGAAGGGGTTGGTTCGTATTGGGGTCAATGGTTATGAAGGGCAAGTTAATCTCGGTTTCCATCTTGAAGGAGAGCTCCTTCTTTGCCTGTTCTGAAGCTTCCTTGAGCCTTTGGAGAGCGGTTCTGTCGTTTCTAAGGTCTATTCCGGTTTCTTTTTTAAACTCCTCTATTAGCCAATCCATTATCCTTTCGTCTATGTTTGCTCCTCCAAGGTGCGTGTCTCCTGCGGTTGCTTTGACCTCTATTACTCCATCTCCACCCTCTAATATGGATACGTCAAAGGTTCCTCCACCAAAGTCGTAAACGAGAATCCTTACGTCTTCCTTCTTGTGGAGTCCGTAAGCCATTGCGGCTGCGGTGGGCTCGTTGAGTATTCTAACGACCTCCAATCCCGCTATTTTTCCTGCGTCTTTGGTTGCCTGTCTTTGTCTTTCGTTGAAGTATGCGGGAACGGTTATTACCGCTTTTTTGACGGGCTCTCCGAGGAATGCCTCAGCAGCTTCCTTTAGTTTCCTTAGAATGTGTGCTCCTACCTCTTCGGGTCTTACCTTCCTTCCTGCGTTTGGTATGTCAAAGACTGCGTCTCCCTTTTCGTCTGGAACTACTTTGTAAGACACCCTCTTTGCTTCCTCTCTTACTTCGTCAAATTTCCTTCCTATAAAGCGCTTGCTTTCGTATACCGTATTTTCTGGGTCAAGGACCGCTCTTCTTTTTGCGGGCTCACCTACGAGTATTTCTCTTTCCTTAGTCCAAGAGACTACGGAAGGGGTTATTCTTGCTCCCTCTTGGTTTTGGATTACCACCACATCATCTCCCATCATAACGGCTACTACGGAGTTGGTAGTTCCAAGGTCTATTCCAATTATCTTTTCCTTCTTTTCAGCCATCTTAATACCTCCCGATTACAGATTTTCTCCTGCTATAAGAATTATATAGATTTAGCGTGGTTTTGTCAAGTTTTATAAAATAAAATTTGTTAAGCTGAAGCTAAGGAAAACTTAAAAGATTTCGGTTATTTTCACCGCCCTTTTGCCCTCTACCTCACCCAACATTCCCCTAAACCTTGGGACACTTCCAATACAGAGCTCTACGTTCTCGTCACTTAAAGGCTTTAGGAGTAGGGTATTTCCCCTCTCCACGGAAAGGAGCTCTCTAAATACTCTTTTGTCCCTGTAAATAATCGCTTCAAGGTTAATTGGAACAGAAAGAATTGCTCGCAAGAGCTTTTCTTGCTCTTTGGGGTCAAACTTAGGAACGGAAAGAATCTCTTTAAGACCCTTTAAAACATACAAAGGAAAGAGCAAAATCAGACTTCCCCTTTCGTCTCCAAAGGAGAGCTCCAAATAGACGGCGTAGTACTCGTCGTCAATGTCCAAGTCCGTTATAGTGTCCTTAATTGCGTAGCTTTCTACGGGAATCTCCACGAGCTCTTCCCATAAGTTTTTAAAGGCTTTCCCAGCTTCGGTAAAGATTCTCTTGAGTATGCTAAGCTCTAACTTAGAAAAGGGCTTTCCCTCAAGCCCTGCGGGAGGTCCTCCAAGCATCAGGCTCACGAAGTTATAAGCAGTGGGTGAGTCCGCAAGGAGGTAAACATTTCTCTCCCCACTAATCTTAATCTCCAGAAGGATAACGGGGGGCTTTAGCTGTAGAAAGACTTGCGAGCCCCTCTTTACGGATTTTTCCTTTATTGAGACGGATTCCAAGGACATTAGGTAAGTTTTTAAACTCTTGTGGAGCTCCTTTCTAAAACTCTCAACGAATTGGTCTAACCTTAAGTATCTGTGGGGGTCTATTTTTTCCAGCTTGGAGTAATCAAAGGGTTTTACGCCTTCGGTGTGCTCTTCTTTTTTCTTTTCTAAGGTCTCCATCAATAGCTCAAGCTCTTCCTTAGAAAGAAACTCCATCCCCATCAGACCACTCCCCACAGCTTAATGTATTCCCCGTATTCGGGGAAATCCCTAAGGTCTACAAAGGAACCGCTTTCAAACTCCTTTAGCTTGGGAAGTATCTCAAAAATGAAGCGTGCTGCGTGCTCGGGAAGGAGCTTAGGAGAATTTTTTATGCGGGCTACCGAGGGAAACTTCTTCTCGTCGTTTCTCATAACCTCCTCAAGCATGGGAGTCAATACCAGTCCGGGAGCAAGGGCTATTAGGTGGGTTTTGGGAAGCTCCCAAGAGTAGAGCTTTATAAGGCAGTTGAGTCCTGCCTTTGAGAGAGAGTAAGCGTTCCATCCCCGGTTGCAGTTTTTTGCTGCTCCCGAGGAAATCGCTATTATTTGCTCAACCTCTAACTCGTTGTCTATGAAGTAATCAATTATCACCTTGTTTGCCCAAAGGTTTACCTTAAAAACCTCTTCAATCTCCGAAAAAGAAGTTTCGTGCATGTCCTTCATCTCCCCAAGCACTCCCGCATTTAGAATCGCAAGATTTATTTCCTTTAGGCCTTTTAAGAGCTTTTCCATGCAGTTGTAAATGCCTTCAATTCTTTTGAGGTCACAGGGATAAAACCTAATCTTTCCTTCAAACTCTTTGGGCAGGTGTCTGCTTAAGGCAAAAACCTCGTAATTCCTTTTGAGAGCCTCCTCAACGAGGGCTTTCCCAAGCCCAGAGCCTATCCCCGTTATAAACAGCCTCATATCTTTTTATTTTTCCTGAGATTTAAAGACTTGGTTTAGGACTATCTTTACGCCTTCCTCTCCCGCTTTGGCGCTTGCTACCCCGTAGAGGTCCCCCTCTTTAAACTCAGCGGTTGGCTCTTTGCTGAGCCTTGCTACTATTATTAGGTCTCCCTCTATGAAGTCTTCAGGAATTATCTTGTGTTTTCCCGTAATTACGAATCTGTAGGGAAACTTTGGGTTTTCTTTTCTCAAAACCGCTACCGGTCTTGGGCTCTGAGACTCAGCCTTTCTTACGGATATTATCAAAAACCTCTTGTCTTGAAAGACTTTCTCCCTTAGACTTGGGTCTATCTCTACTACTCCTTTTACGAACTGCTTTTTATACTTTTCAAGAACTTCCTGACCTTCAGGGGTTTTGTACTTCTTTGGTATGTCTTGGCACGACAGTAGGGCAAAAAGGAAAACGAACAAGAGCTTTTTCATTCCTCCACCTCCTCTCCGTAATCCAGATAAACGATAGTAACGCCCGCTCCCCCTTCTTTTGGGTATGCGTCTCTGAAAAACCTGACTTTGTCGTTTTTTTCCAAGAACTCCCTTACCGCACTTTTCAGTTTTCCACTACCTATTCCGTGGATTACTTTGACAGTTTTAAGCCCAAGGTTGTAAGCCTCTTCTAAAAATCTCTCAAGCTCTAAGATAGCCGAGTCAGTGTCTTTACCTATAAGGTTTACGGCGTCCCGGCTTTTAGGAGGGGGAGGAGTGAAGGACAATTTGGGTTCTTCGGTCTTTCCACACTTTTTGAGCTCTTTTTTGTCTATCCAGAGCTTTATGTTGTCCAGCAAAACCCTTGCCTTTGAGTCCTTTATTTCTAAAACTTTACCTTTCTTTCCCATAAACTCTACTATGTCTCCTACCTCAATGTCCACCTCTTCGGTCGTGAGATTCTCTATTTCTTTTTTCTTTCTTTCTACGAACTCTATAATTTCCCTTTGTTCCTTTGCTTTCTTCTTTAGCTCTTCTGCTTCGTAGAAGAGCCTTCGCAGGAACTCCTTAGCCTCTTTGTAGGCTTCCTTCCAACCCTTTTTCTTCGCCTCCTCGTATTCCCTTCTTAGCTCTTCCAGTTTTCTCTTTTCTTCCTCCAGCTCTTTCCTTAACCTTTCTACCTCCTCTTGCTTTTTCTGGTATTCGTGCATGTATTGGGAGAGCTTTTCCATAGCCTCTACGTACTTATCTCCAAACTCGCCTATGCGTTTCTTTGCTTCCTCTACTATCTCCTTTGGGATTCCGAATCTCTCCGCTATCTGAAATGCCATGCTCTCCCCAACGGCGTTGTAAGCTATCTTGTAGAGGGGTTTTAGGGTTTCTCTGTCAAAGAGGACGCTTGCGGGAGTGTAGTAGTCAGAGGTTGTAGCGTAGAGCTTTATAGGGGTGTGGTGGGTAGTTACGAAAGTCCAAGCCCCTCTTTTTTTAAGGTATTCCAAGATTCCAATACCAAGGGCTGAGCCCTCTATGGGGTCTGTGCCTGCTCCGAGTTCGTCTATGAGAACGAGGGTTTCGGAATCGGTTTGCTGGATAAACTCAGCGATGTTTTGCATGTGCCCAGAAAAGGTAGATAGGCTCTGCTCTATGCTTTGCTCGTCACCTATGTCAACGAATACGTTTTTAAATACGGGAAGTTTGCTGTTCTCACTTGCGGGAATGGGCAGGGCACTTTGAAACATCAAAGAGCAAAGTCCTAAGGTTTTTAGGGCTACAGTCTTTCCTCCCGTGTTTGGCCCCGTAAGTATTAGCCCTTTCTTTTCCTTGAGAATTATGTCTATGGGGACTACCTCGTCTTTTACGAGGAGTAGGATTGGGTGTTTGGCTTCCAAAAGCTCTATGCACTCCCCAACCTGAGGAAAGCCACCCTTTATGAGTTTAGAAAACTCGTACTTCGCCTTTAAGAGGTCTACCTCTACTATGGCTTCAAAGCTCTCTGTAAGCTCCTTGGAGTAATCCCCTATGTATTCGGTTATCCTTTGTAAAACCTTTCTTATCTCTTCCTCTTCAACCGCTCTGAGTTCCGTGAGCTTGTTGTTTAGGTGAATCACGAATTGGGGCTCAACGTAGGTCGTGTATCCCGAGGAAGAGGTTCCGTGAACTATTCCAAAAATCGTCTTAACTTGAGAGGTCTTTACGGGAATTACGTATCTTCCGTTCCTTATCGTTATGATTCTGTCCGCTAAGAACTTCCCCGAGTCTGGTCTGTTTATGAGGTTTTCAAGCCTCTTTTTTATCTCCTGTTCTACCGTTCTTATCGTTTTGCGCACTCTAAGAAGCTCGTCGCTCGCCTCGTCCTTAACGAAACCCCTTCGGTCTATAGAGGCGTTTATCAGGTTTTCTAAGGGTGAAAAGAGGTGGAGTTTTTTAAGTATTCTCCTAAGTGCTTCTTCTTGCTGGGAGTAAGTGGTGAGAGCTTTGCGAAGTTCCTTGGCAAGCTCTATAACGTTTAGGATTTTTAGTATGTCCTCTACGCTAAGAATTGCTCCCTTTAGCTTGGCTTTTTTTAGGAGCGGGCTTATGTCGTGAAACTCGTAAAGGCTAACTTTATCAGCAATGCGGAAAAAGGCTTTAGTGAGTTCTATCTCCTTTTGGAGTTCTTCTTTGTCCGTAGTTGGTTTTAGCTGTTTAATCCTTTCCTTAGTGGCTTCCGAATGAGCGAATTCGGAGAGCTTTTCCTTTACTTTGTTAAACTCTAACTTCTCTAAGTCCTTTTCCCTCATACTTTATATACCGCCAAAGGCGGTCATTAAGTTAAATAATATAAATCTTTTAAGTGAGCTAATATATCTCTAAAAACGCTTTCTTCGTCCTTCGTTGCGTCTATTACGACTACGCTTTTGCAGTTCTTTGCAAGCTCCAAAAAGCCTTTTCTGACTTTTTCAAGGAACTCTTCGCTCTCAAAGCGGGTTTTGTTCTTTATACGCTTTAGGGCTTCCTTAGGGGGAAGGTCTAATAAGAAGATAAGGTCTGGCTTTATTCCGCGGGTTGCAAACTCGCTAAGGTCTTCTATTTTTCTTAGGTCTATTCCTTTTCCGTATCCTTGATAGGCAAGGGTGGAGAGAGTAAATCGGTCAAGCAAAACGATTTTTCCCGCCTGCAGGTCTGGGATAATTTTTTCCGCAACGAGAGAGGAGCGCGCAGCCTCAAAAAGAAGGAGTTCAGTCCTTTCGTCCATAGGGCTGTGGAGGATTATCTGTCTTATTTTTTCACCTATTTCGGTTCCTCCGGGTTCTCTATACAGGGAGACCTCTTTGCCTGTGCTTTTTAGGTATTCGTAGAGCTTTTTAGCTTGGGTGGTTTTCCCAGAGCCGTCAATTCCTTCAAAAGCGATTAACATAAATCTTATTATGAAGCTTTTGGCTCCCTCCATTCTTGCTGGTGATTGGTGGTGCATAGGAGAGCAGATAGAGGCAACGATTAGGGGCGGTGCGGACCTAATTCACTTTGACGTTATGGACGGACACTTCGTCCCTAACATAACTGTAGGATACGAGATTTTGAGCCACATAAAAAGGAGAGTAAGCCTGCCAATAGATGCCCACCTTATGATAGAAAACCCCGATAAGTACATACCGAAGTTCGTAGAAGCTGGGGCAAGTTGGATAAGCGTTCACGTAGAGGGAAATCCCCACATTCACAGAACCCTTCAGCTCATAAAGGAACTCGGGGCAAAGGCTGGAGTAGTGATAAATCCGGGAACGCCCCTTTGGGCCGTAGAGGAAGCGCTTTACTATGCGGACTACGTTCTTTTGATGTCCGTAAATCCGGGCTTTAGCGGTCAGAAGTTTATCCCCCGCTCCGTAGAGAGGTTAAGACAGCTAAAGGAAATGCGAGACAGGATAAATCCTTTTTGCCTGATAGAGATAGACGGAGGAATAAAGGAGGACAACATAGTAGAGGTGGTTAGAGCTGGGGCGGACATTGTTGTGGTGGGCTCTGGGATATTTGGAGCCAAGGACATTGAGGCTCAAACGAGGAAGCTAAAGAGACTTATGATGGAGGCTGTAGCCGTTTAACGGAATATTGGAATGTCTAAGGTCTCAAGGAAGAATAGGTTAAAGCTGAGAGTTCCTTCGTTTATGTACTTATTTTTGTTTTCAAAATACCTTCTCTTGTAGTCTACCTTTATCTGCCAACACTTTCCTTTTACTCCAAAAACGAGGTTTGTGAAGGTTTGCTTGTCTTTAAGTCTGTCGTAGTTAAAGTAAGCCCCAGAAAAGAGAGTATCTCCAGAGTAGGTTATCCCAAAAGAAAGCTGGTCTGAGGTTTTTTCCCCTTTACTATTTTTATAAAGAACATTACTTACGGAAAAGCTCCAGTTTTTGTAATCTAAAGAAGCTCTCGTTATGCTCCTTGCAAAAATTCCCAAGTTAAAGTCGTAAATTCCGTCTTGTGAAACTTTGAGATTCTCCAGAGGATAAAAGTTTAAGGTAAAGTTTACGGGAAGGAGCTTTTTCTTTATTTCTTTATTGTCCGTTGGAAATAGGTAAGTGCTTAGAAAGTTGTAACCGGTATTCAAATAGAAATCTGCCAAGGTTCTGCTTTTATAAAAACTTCCCACCCACCTTAGTTTTAGGTCGTTTTCCTTCGTAATTTCGTCGTAAGAGTCAAACTTTTTCCCTTTATATCCCTTCGGAGTAAAGGAATAGTTTAGTTCAAACAGGTTTCCCACTCTAAGACCCTTTAGTTTTAAGTAGAAGTTTTGGGGAATTGAGTGATTAAAGGTGTAAGTAAATATTTTCTTGTCCTCCTTAGAGTCTGGGTAAAGCTGGTTTTTGAAGGTTATAGAGCTAAAGTTGTTTAACTTCCAAACTCTGAAGGATTTTGAGATTTGGGGATTAAAGATAAGCCTTTGCTGGGATTTTTCTTTTTTGGAATAAAAGTTAGTGTAGTTGGTTAGGAGAGAAAAGTTAAAACCTTTAAAGTTTATAGGAGTGGTCTCAAGGTAAATCTCGGGGAGAATCTGAATCGTTTCCTCGTTTCTTTCTCTCGTTAGGTCTCTGTAGGCTCTAAAGGAAGTAAAAAAGCTGTATAGGGGAGTAAACTTTTCATAACTTATGTAGCTTACCGTAAAGGGCTTAGTCTGTTCTTTATTTCTAAAGGAAGTGTCTTCGTAAAAGTAAGGGTCTGAGACCTCTTCAAGCTGGAGCTTTAGGTTTCCCCTGTTTAGCGTAAAGAGAAAACCAAATCTATTTTCTCTGTACAAACCTCTTCCACTCCACCAGGGACCCCTTTTGTCTTCCTTATAAACCCAAAAGTTGAGATTCAAACCCTCTTCCTGAGTAAAGACCTGCCGGTATTCAATTTCTAGTCCTTTCGTCTGGTTCTTTCTGTAGTCAAAGGTAAGCGTAATGTCTTTGTCTTTGCCAAGAACGATAAAGAGGGGCTGTCTGTATACAAAGGGAGAGTACTTGTTCCAACCGATGGTCGGAAAGAGCAGTCCGCTTTTTCTATCCGCTATGGGAAAGGAGAAAAAGGGCAGGTAAAAAATTGGCACATTAAAAAACCTCAAGGTATTGTTTACAGAAAAAACCCTTTCGGAAGTTATGTCCGCCTGACTAATACAGAGGTATAACTCCTTATCCGTCAAAGGACAAGTGGTTATCTCCCCCTCGTAAATCTTATACCTTCCTTTTTCTACCTGCTTAATTTCCTTGGCTTTAAAGTTAAACTCCCTAAACCTTCCCTCCGCATCTAAGATGTATCCCCTATCGTTTTTCGTGTCTAAGTAAGCGAAACTTCCCCAAACCTCTAACTCGGTTCTTAGGCTCTTTATGTATACATTCCCGTATGCTTTCACCTCTTCCGTATTTCTATCAATCTCAACACGGTCAGCTTTTATGTAGTAGTTATTATAGGTAGTTTCTACATTGCCCTCCGCAATGACGGTGTCCCCTATTGCCTCAAAGTACTCGGAAAAGATTTCTACAGAGAACGAAAAAGAAATTAAGAAAAAGAGTATTAAGGGAGCCACCTTTCTAACTCTTCCCTTAGCTCAGTTAGACTGCTAAAGATGTAATCGGGAACAAATCCTGCCTTTTCTAATTCTTCCCTGCCGTATTTCCCCGTAGTCATGAAAACGGTCTTTATTCCGAGCTCTTTTGCCCCCATTAGGTCGGTGTATAGGTCGTCGCTGACTAAGAAAACCTCTTCCCGTGGAAGCCCTTGAAGGGCAAGCTCTATAAACTCCCTTGAAGGCTTTCCGAGATTTGGAATCTCTTCTTCGTAATTGGTTGCGTGCTTTATCGCATAAGCGTAAGAACCAGCCCCCGGAAAGTAAAGCCCGTCGCTGTCCTTTACGATTTTACTCAGGTTTACCGGAACTATTTTTGCCTTGTTTAAGAACACTGCGGACACCGCGGTCTTTATCTTGTTAAAGTCAACGCTTTTGTCTTGTCCTATTACTACCGCGTCAACCTTGTAGTCTTCTCTGACTTCAAAGCCTTGAGAGCTAAGAAACTCCTTTAGCATTTCCGTTCCCATTACGAATACGCTTTTTATACCTCTTTTCTTCAAGTACTCCGGAAGTATAGCCACTGGAGAGATAAACTCCTCCTTTTCCACGGGAAGTCCCTTTTCTTTTAGCTTTTCTACTATCAGCTCGGGAGACCTCGTAGAGTTGTTTGAAACTATACGAAAGGGTATTCCCTTTTCTTTAAGAAAGCTCAAAAAATCCTTTGCATCGGGAAAGGGATTAAACTCCTTATCTTTGGTAAGAACCCCGTCCATGTCTACGAGGAGGGTGAACATGTTAAATATGATACCATTCAGCCTAAATTAAAAATCTTATGGAAGATAAGGAACTCACGCCAATGCTTGCCCAGTATCACTACCTTAAAAACCAATATCCCGACTGCTTACTCTTTTTTAGGCTTGGGGACTTTTACGAGCTTTTTTACGAGGATGCGGTTATAGGCTCAAAGGAGCTAAACCTCGTCCTTACTTCTCGTCCTGCTGGGAAGGGAAGGGAAAGGATTCCTATGTGCGGAGTTCCTTACCATTCTGCCAACAACTACATAGCAAAGCTCGTAAATAAAGGCTACAAGGTGGCCATATGCGAGCAGGTTGAAGACCCCTCTAAAGCCAAGGGAATCGTAAAAAGAGAGGTTGTCAGGGTTATAACTCCCGGAACCTTTTTTGAAAGGGAAACGGCAGGACTTGCGGGTATTTACAAAAAGGGAAACACCTACTTCGTTGGATACCTAAATCTCGCAATAGGAGATTTTTTAGGCGCAAAGGTAAAGAAAGAGGAGCTTTTGACCTTACTTTCTAAGTTAAACATTAAAGAAGTACTAATTAAAAAGGGAGAGAAGCTTCCAGAGGAGCTAACGAAGGTTCTTGAGCTTTACACAACCGAGCTTGAAGACACCTTTTTTGAGGACGGAAAGGAAGAACTCTTAAGGTCCTTTGGAGTTTTGAGCGCTAAAGCCTTTGGCTTTGAAGAAGAAGAGTTTCTTTTTCCTTTGGGAGCGCTTTATCTTTACGCAAAAACCACCCAAAAGGGCTTTACTCCTTTAATAGGAAAGCCAAAACCTTACCACGACGAGGGATTCGTAAAGCTTGACCTAAAGGCGGTTAAAGGCTTAGAAATCTTAGAGAGTATAGAGGGAAGAAAGGACATATCGCTTTTTAAAACCGTAGACCGAACCCTTACGGGAATGGGAAGGCGCAGGCTCAGGTTTTACCTGCTAAACCCTTTAAGGAGCTTAGAAAAAATCAAGAAAATACAAGAAGGTGTTGAAGAGCTATTAAACAACCGCGAAGCCCACGAGAAGATTAGAGAAGTCTTAGACGGGATGTCTGACCTTGAGAGGTTGGTTTCTCGCATTAGCTCCAACATGGCAACCCCTCGCGAGCTCGTTCAGCTCAAAAACTCCCTTAAAAAAGTAGAAGAGCTAAGAAAAATCCTAAAAAGCTTAAATTCGCAAGTCTTTAAAGAGATTTACGAGCAACTGGAAGAGGTTTCCCACATAGCCTTAGAGATAGAAAACACCCTCGTAGAGGACCCGCCCATACACGTAAAGGAAGGAGGGCTCATAAAGGAAGGGGTTAATGAGTATCTTGACGAGCTTAGGTTTATAAGAGAGAATGCGGAAAGCCTGCTTAGGGAATACGAAAGGAAGCTCCGCGAAGAGACGGGAATAGCAAGCCTAAAGATTGGCTACAACAAGGTAATGGGATACTACATTGAGGTGACAAAGCCAAACCTGAGGTATGTTCCAAGCTACTTTAGAAGGAGGCAAACCCTTTCAAACGCTGAGCGCTTTACGACAGAAGAGCTCCAAAAGTTAGAGGAAAAGATTCTCTCCGCTCAGACGCGAATAAACGAGCTTGAGTACGAACTTTACAGAGAGCTAAGGGAAAAGGTAGTCAAAGAGCTTGAAAAGGTAGGAAACAACGCAAGGCTCGTGGGAGAGCTTGACTACCTTCAGTCTTTGGCTCAGATAGCCTACGAGAAAAACTGGAAAAAGCCCGAAATTCACGAGGGTTACGAACTCGTAATAAAAGAGGGAAGACACCCCGTAATAGAGGAACACACCAAAAACTACGTCCCAAACGACACAATACTAACAGAAGAAGAGTTTATACACATAATCACGGGACCCAATATGGCGGGAAAGTCCAGCTACATAAGACAGGTGGGAGTCCTTACGCTCCTTGCCCACATAGGTAGTTTTCTGCCAGCAAGCTACGCAAAGATTCCCGTAGTTGACGGCATATTTACGCGAATAGGTTCTGGAGACATTCTTGCCCTTGGGGTTTCTACCTTTATGAACGAGATGTTAGAGGTTGCAAACATCCTAAACAACGCAACTTCCAAAAGTCTTATAATACTTGACGAGGTAGGAAGGGGGACCTCAACCTACGACGGGATAGCGATTTCCAAGGCTCTCGTTAAATACATAAGTAAAAAAGTAAAAGCAAAAACCCTTCTTGCGACCCACTACTTGGAATTAACTGAACTTGAAGGAAAGATTGAAGGGGTGAAAAACTACCACATGGAAGTGGAAGAAAGGGAGGAAGGGATAAGGTTTTTATACATACTCAAGGAGGGGAAAGCAAAAGGGAGCTTTGGTATAGAGGTTGCAAAGCTCGCAGGCCTTCCCGAGGAGCTCGTAAGGGAAGCCAAAGAGATTCTTAGGGAGTTAGAGAGTAAAGAAAAGCCAAAGCGAGACCTAGAGCTCCTTTCTTACCTTGAGGAGACCTTCAGAAAGTCCGAAGAGCTCGGAAAGCTACAAAAATACGAAGAGATACTAAGGAGTATAGAAAAGATAGACATTGGAAACACGACGCCTATTCAGGCTCTACTCCTTTTAAGTGAGCTAAAGGAGAAGGTCGTAAAGCTTTTGGAAGAAAAGGTTTAAAATTCAAAGTATGCGCATAGGAATCTTAACCTCGGGGGGCGATGCCCCCGGTATGAACGCAGTAATAAGGGCTGTAGTGAGAAGTGCGGAGGCAGACGGAAACGAGGTAATAGGTATAAAAAGAGGCTACAGGGGGCTAATAGAAGGAGACTTTCAAAAGCTCACGAGCAGAGACGTAGGGGGAATAATAGGTAAAGGTGGAACTATTCTCCTCTCTTCTCGGGAGGAGAGATTTAAAAAACTTGAATACAGGGAAAAGGCTTATAAGAATCTCAAGGACTGGAAGATAGATGCCTTAATAGTCCTTGGGGGAGAAGGGACTTTTATGGGAGCTCAAATCATGGCGGAAGAAACTGGACTTCCCGTTATAGGAATTCCCTGCACCATAGATAACGACATAGGGGGGACTCAGTACTGCGTAGGATACGATACCGCTCTTAGAAATGCGGTTGATGCCATAGACAAGATTAGGGACACCGCAAGCTCCCACGAGAGGATTTTCATAGTTGAGGTTATGGGAAGGAATAGGGGATTTATAGCTGTAGAGGCTGGGCTTGCAACGGGAGCGGAGCTAATCCTTATACCAGAGGAGAGATTCCCAATGGAAGAAATACCAAAGGAGATAGAAAGGGCTAAAGGTATGGGGAAGCTCCACTTCGTCATAGTCCTTGCGGAAGGTTACGGAAGCGCCAAAGAGCTTGAGGAGTTTTTAAGAAGAGAAATTGGGGAAAAATACGGAGAGATACGCTCTACTGTACTTGGGCACATTCAAAGAGGAGGAAGCCCAACCCACTTTGACAGAATAATGGGAACTAAGTTTGGAGTTGTGGCTTACGAGAGCTTGGTTGCGGGAGAGCGCTCGGGATTCGTAGCCTACGATAAAGGCAGGTTCTACATAGAAGACTTTGAAAGGGCTCAAGAGTACAAACCCATAGATTTGGAAGCTTACAGACTAAACAGGCGCTTGGCTATCTGAGATGTTTACGGGACTCGTTGAAGAGGTAGGAAGGGTTTTATCTTTAAAGAAGTCTTCCGAAGGAGGGATTCTGACGGTAGAAACGAGTTTGGAAGGCATAAAAGTAGGGGACAGCGTAGCGGTAAACGGGGCTTGTCTTACGGTAGTTGAGGTAAAACAGGGAAGCGTGAGCTTTGAACTCTCTCCCGAGACCTTAAGCAGAACGAACCTAAGGCTTTTAAAAGTCGGGGACTTTGTAAATTTAGAGAGGGCTTTGAGGTTGGGAGATAGGCTCGGGGGCCACATAGTCCAAGGCCACGTTGACTTTACCGCAAAGATAGTGTCTTTTAGAAACATCGGAAAACATTGGGAATTAATAGTTGAGATACCAAAGGGTTGGGAAAAGTACTTCGTTGAAAAGGGCTCTGTAGCCCTTGACGGAATAAGCTTAACGATTAACTCCGTTTATGGAGGTAAAATCTCAATAAACGTAATTCCCCATACATACGAAAACACCAATCTCAAGTTCAGAAAAGTAGGCGACCTTTTAAACGTTGAGACGGACATAATAGGGAAGTACGTGATTAACTATCTTGAGAAAATGTCCGCGAGGGAATCTTCCTTGGAAGAAAAACTGAGAAATCTTTTAAACTTTTAGTGTGGGAGGGATTTATGAGAGAAATTAGGAAAGCGGTTTTGCCCGTTGCGGGATGGGGAACGAGGTTTCTCCCAGCGACAAAAGCCATGCCAAAGGAGATGCTCCCCATAATAGACAAGCCCATAATTCAGTTTATCGTTGAGGCACTAATAGAGGTAAACATCACGGACATTATTTTCGTAACGGGAAGGCACAAAAAGGCTATAGAGAACCACTTTGACTACAGTCACGAGCTGGAAGAGCACCTGAAGAAAAACGGAAAGGAAGGCTTACTTAAGAAGGTAAGGGACGTGGCTAATTTAATAAACCCCATATACGTGCGCCAAAAGGAGCAGCTGGGTCTTGGGCATGCGGTTTTGACCGCAGAGCCCGCGGTAGGAAACGAGCCTTTTGTCGTAGCCCTTGGGGACATAATAATTGAAAACGAAAAAGAAGAGCTCCAAAAAATGCTGAAACTCTTTAGAAGGTTTGGAAAGTCAATAGTTGCACTTATGGAAGTTCCCGAAGAAGAGGTGTCAAAATACGGAATAGCAAAGGTCAAAGAGATTGAGAAAAACATCTTCGTGGTAGAGGACCTCATAGAAAAGCCCTCTCCAGAGGAGGCTCCTTCAAACCTTGCAATAGTGGGAAGGTATGTCTTTACCCCAACAATTTTTGAAAAGTTAAAAATCACGAAACCCGGAAAAGGGGGAGAGATTCAGCTAACGGACGCTATGAGGCTCCTTCTTCAAGAGGAGGTTATTTACGCCTACAAGGTGGAAAACAAGGTCTACGATACGGGAACCCCAACGGATTACTTAAAGACGGTGTTAGAGTTTGCCCTAAAGAGGGAAGATACGAGAGAGGCGGTTATCTCGGTTCTTAAAGAATTCCTAAAGGACGAAGTCCTTTTAAAGTAAGCGGGCCCGGAGGGATTCGAACCCCCGACCTGGGGATTAGAAATCCCCTGCTCTATCCAGCTGAGCTACGGGCCCTTACAGGAAATTTATTATATAGCCTTGGTCCTTTTCCTTCAAGTGGTAAAACCTCCCGAAGTTAAGCGCTAAGCCACTTTTTGACGTACTTGTGTATGTCAAACTTCCTTTCCAACCCCCTTTCACTCATGTATCTGACCTTTCCAAATATCTTTCTCTCAGCCCAAGGTCTGTCGTGGGTTCCAAAGCACCAAGATATCCCCGCATAGCCGTTTGGGTCTCTCCCGTCAAGCTCGTACTTATCGTTTAAGTAGCAAGCTATGTCAAAGGCTTTTTTGGGATGGTCTGTCCACTCTATCAACTTTTTTGCCCAGTACATCCTCATGTAGTTGTGCATCTTTCCCGTGATTAAAAGCTCCCTTTGGGCCGCGTTCCAATAGGGGTCGTGAGTCCTTGCGTTTTCAAGGGTTTCTAAGTCGTAAATGTATTCTCTTTTGTCCGATAGGTGCTCTTCCAAGGTCCTTTTAGCCCACTCTGGAATGCCCTCGTAGTAGTTGTAAAAGGGATTGTAGTAGCAAAAGTTCCTTGCAAGCTCTCTCCAAACTACTATTTCGTTGTAAAAGGCTTGGACGTTTTCGTCGCGAAAGTCGTAGTGCTTTAATATCTCTACCATTACCTTTTGAGAGGAAATCTGACCAAAGTGAAGATAGGGGCTTAAGTTGGATTGGTAATCCTTGCTTGGGTCTGACCTAAACTCTTTGTAGTAGCTGAGTTTTCTTTCTATAAACTCCTTGAGCCTTCTTTCGGCTTCGTCAAATCCCCCTTTGTGGTATTTTTCTACGGTTGATACGGACTTATCTATGTTCAAAATCTCAAGATAACTTTGCGGGTCTTCAAAGTTCAGGCTTTCTAACTCAATTTCTGTTTTTACCTTTGGTTCTAACTTTTGATAGTCGTACAGAAACTCAAAAAACAGGCTTTCAAGCTTCTTTCTGTATACATAAGCGTAAGGAACCATACCCTTTGCTACTACCTCTATTGGAACTATGGCGTCGGTTTCCACTTCAAAGACCTTGACCTCCGAACTTTGGGCTACTTTACGCCTCCAATTTCTCTGGGTCCTAAGGTAACTTTTGTCAAGAACGACGCAAAAGGCATCTTTACTTAAGGAAAGACATCCGCTTACGAAATCACTCTTTCTTATAACAAAGCTTATTCCCCTTTTCTCTACTTCCTTTTTGGTCTTTATAATTCCCTCTAACATAAACCTGTAATACCTTTGGTTGGAGTGTTTGTACTTATCTGTGATAAAAAACGCTACTAATACGGGCTTTTTATACTCGTTGGCTATCTCTATGGCAAACTCAAGGGCGTGGTTGTAGTCTTCCCTTTGGGCGTTTTCCATGCAATACAAAACGAACTTTCCCAAAGGATTAAAATCCCTATCGTTGAGCTGCTTTATTCTTTCCCTTCTCATGCCAGTTTATATTAAAGAATATTAAAACGACTAAAAGGGTCTGAGTTTCCATCTCAGTTTAAAAACTAAAAAATCAAAGAGTGTGAAGCGTAATTTTTCCCCTGCAAACTGCAAAGGGGAGGATTCAAAAAACTCAAACGGACAAGTAAATTAACAGCAAACCTTAAAAGGAGGTGAAAGCCATGCAACTACCAGAGTCTTTCAGATTTCTAAGAATAGGTTGGTGGATAGTTCACATAATAGGCATTTCTGTGGTGTTTTACATAGGCTACATGGTCGGAAAGGGTGGTTAAAGGTATATTAAGGAATAAAAGATGCGAGTTTTCGTAGTTGAAGACGAATACTTAGCAAGGGAGAGACTAAAGAGGCTCTTAAAAGAAGTAAAGGAGGTTGAAATAGTAGGAGAGGCGGAAACGAAAGAAGAGGCACTCAAAAGGATTTTGGAGACCGAGCCAGAGGTTTTGATTCTTGACATAAAACTTCCAGACGGAACGGGCTTAGAGCTTGCAAAGGAGGTAATAGATAAAGGGATTAAGCCTTATATAATATTTGCAACCGCATACGGAGAATACGCGGTAGAGGCTTTTAAGCTAAACGCGGTGGACTACCTTCTAAAACCCTACGAGCTTGAGGACATAAAGAGGGCAATTGAAAGGGTTAAAAACTTAGAGGAAAGGGAGAGGAACTTCGTAAGCGTTGCGAGGTTTGTAAGTGCAGAACACGACCTGCTAATACCAGCCAAAGCGTCAAACAGGGTGGTTCTGCTAAAACCCGACGAGATTTACTACATAAAAGCGGAGCTTTCTGAGACCCTAATTAGGACGAAGGATAAAGAATATTTATCTAAAAGAAAGCTATACGAATTTGAGGAGCTTTTGGCACACAGGGGATTTTTCAAGGTTCATAAGAGTTATATCGTGAATCTTTCAAAGATTAAGGAGATGAAGGTCGTTGAGCAGTCTAAATTTTTGATATTCTTTAAGGACATACCAGACACTATAAAAACGAGCAGAGAGGGTGCTAAAAGATTAAGAGATTATCTTGGCTTGTAAGTAGAAATTCACGATGATTTACGACTACATTATCGTTGGCGGTGGTATTGGAGGCGTTGCTTCTTATGTCATATTAAAAAGCATCGGTAAAAATGTCCTACTTTTTGAAAAATTAAGCTATCTTGGGGGATGTGCTGGGACCTTTGAGAGGAAGGGCTACCTTTACAACGTGGGTGCTTCCACTCTCGTGGGCTTAGAGGACAACATGCCCCTTGGAATACTCCTAAGGATAGCAAACAAGGATAAAAAAGACTTGCCCGTAAAGCCCATAGACCCGTCAATTGTCGTTTTTGTTGGAGATAAGGTAATAAGAAGGTTTAGGGACAAAGAGGAAGCCTTTGAGGAGATAAACAGGAATTTTTACCACAAGAACAACAAAGCTTTGTGGGAGAAGATATACAAAACCGCGGACATTAACTGGGAAAACGTTTATAGGTTTATTCCTTTTAATCCAAAAAGTAAATTTGAGACCCTTAAAAAATTCTTTCTAAACTTTAGATACTTTTTGAAAAACGGTTTAAGTCTTTTTATTTCCGCAAAGGAAGTTATAAAAAAGTACATACCGGACATCTCAAAGGATTATGCGGATTTTCTAAACAGTCAGATACTCATGACTTCGCAAGGCTATTGGGACGAGGTTAGTTTTTCCATAGCCTGTATGGGACTGACCTATCCTAATCTTGACAACTACTATGTCTTTGGTGGTATTAATAGGGTTCTTGAGGAGTTGGTAAAAGGGGAAAGGAACGTAAGGAGAAGGGATAAAGTTGTAAAGATATCCAAAGAAAAGGGTGTTTTTAAGGTAGTAGCAAGGTCTGGAGAGTATTACTCAAAGAGGGTCATCTTAAACAAAACCATATGGGACTTTTGCGAGATTTTAGACGAGGAGTTAAAAAACGGTTTGTGTGAGAAAAACATAAAAAAGTACAACAAAATGTGGTCTGCTGCTACTTTGTACTTTAACGTAAAAGACGATAAGGGACTTTTAAAGGAGCATCACTACCAGATACTTCACGAGGAAAACCCCTACACTGGGAGTTATTCCTTCTTCGTTTCTGTATCTGACCAAGAGGATAACTTAATGAACAAAGACGGATTTAGAAGCGTAACCGTATCAACCCACTGCAAGATAGACCTGTGGGAAAATTTAAGTCCAGAGGAATACGAAGAGAAAAAGGAAAGGCTTAAGGAGTTTATATTAGAAAAACTCTACGAAAGGCTTCCTTTTTTTAAAAACTTAGAGATAAAAAATGTTATGGTTGGAACTCCAAGGACCTTTAGAAGGTATACGGAAAGATACAGGGGGACCGTTGGGGGTATTCCGTTAATAATGAAGTACACTACCCTAAACTTTCCTTCGGGAATAACCCCGATAGAGGGTCTATACATAGTTGGGGATTCTATTTTCCCCGGACAGGGATTTCCGGGAGTAATACTTGGGGTTTTTAACGTTATAAGTCTTATAGAGAGGGACTTTAATGAAGTACTTCATAAATATATCTCTTAACGATTGGCTTATCGTTCTGTTTTTCGGTTTAACCTTTGGTGGAATACTTGGAGCCTTTATATCTGGGTTAATAGGATTTATTGGTTTTTTCCAAGGATTTTTGGCTGGTATGGTCTTTGGACTTTCTATTTTTTTGTATTCTTTTATCCTAATAAATCTCTCAAACAAATACATCCTACCCAAGATTAGCGAGAGATTTTGGGAGCCCGTTAGCCTACTTTTTTCCTTTCTGTCTGGCTTTTTGGGTAGCATTACCGGATACTACGCGGTTTTACACTTAGACTTAATCCGCGTAAATCTACCCAAGAATGTTCTATACATTGGGTTTATATTTGTAGGACTTTTAACTGCACTGATTGCTAACTTACTTTACAAGACGGTGAATTTAAGGAAGGTAGAAGCGGAGCTTCAAAAGTCTTTAATAATATCAAAGTTAAAAGCCCTTGAATATCAAGTAAATCCCCACTTTCTCTTTAATACGCTAAACACAATTTTAGAGTTAATCCACATAAACCCAAGCCTTGCAGAAAGGGCAGTCATATCCCTTTCTAAGTATTTAAGGGAAATCGTTAAGGAAGAGAGCCTGATAAGCATTGAAAAGGAATTGGAGATTGTGAGACATTACATTTTTATACAAAAGCTGAGATTTCCTAACATAAACTTTCACTTTGATGTAGACAATTCGGTTTTAAGCCTTAGCATTCCTAAACTCTCTATACAAATTCTCGTTGAAAATGCTATAATTCACGGCGTCAAATCAAGGGGAAATGTGTGGATAGAAGTAAAGAGATTAAACGACAAAGTGGTTATTAAAGTTATTGACGACGGAAAAGATTTTCAAGGAATAAAGGAAGGAGTAGGGCTTTCTAATTTGAGAACGAGACTAAAATTAATCTTAAACGGAGATTTGAGGTATTACAGGGAGGATAACAAAACAATTTTTACAATTGAAATTCCCGCGTCAGTTTAAAAAGAAACTCTCGTTTCCTATATTTAAATTAATGGATTATAGCGTTGCAAAGTTTCTTCACCTGATAGGTTTGTTTGTCTGGGCTGGAGCTTCTTCGTCTTTGGGACTCTTTATACTCTACTCCATGCACGTACAAACGGGTTGCAATCAGGACATTTTGAGAAGGTTTTACAGGTGGATGACCAACTTAGAAATAGCGGGTTTCGTTTTGGCCGTTTTTATGGGTCTTTACATGCTTCACCTTCTCAAATACGAGTTTGACGTAAAGTGGCTAAATTACAAGCTTCCTTTAGTTTTGGGCTTTATACTACCCCTTGAGATAATAAACTTTTGGTTCGTAAACCTATACATCCCAAGGGCAAAAGACAAGATGAAGGCTTACAAAAGGTACGACCTTTTTAACTACATAATAGCCATTCCCCTTATAGTCGTGAGTCTCTTAGTGGTTTACTTGGCTGTGGTAAAGCCGGGCTAAAAACTTTCGTGGAGGTAAGTAATGATAGAGCTTTTTGTAAACGGAAAGAGATACAGGGTCAGTGCTCCTGAGGATGCTCCCCTTTTGTGGGTAATAAGGGAGGAGCTGGGGCTTACGGGAACCAAGTTTGGTTGCGGTAAGGGTATATGCGGTGCTTGCACAGTGCTCGTAGATGACACTCCTACCCGTTCCTGTATAACACCCCTTGGTTCTGTAAAAGGAAAGAGGATAATCACTATAGAAGGAATACCTTCTAACCATCCAATAAAGAGGGCTTGGAAAGAGCTTGATGTTCCCCAGTGTGGATACTGCCAGCCCGGTCAGATAGTGGAAGCCTACGCCCTTTTAAGGAGAAATCCAAAAGCTACGAAAGAGGAGATTATAAGCGTTATGTCTTCTCACCTGTGTCGGTGTGGAACTTATCAGAGAGTGCTAAAGGCAATACAAAGAGCCCAAAGGCTTATGGGGGTAAAGACATGATAAACAGAAGAGATTTTATAAAGCTAAGTGCTCTTGGTCTGGGAATCTTCTTATTACCTGACGGTTTTAAGATTTTGAAGGCTAAAGAGGTACGGGGGCTCAAGCCCGCTCTTTGGGCTAACATAACCAAGGACAACTACCTTATCTTGCTCGTAAATAAGTCAGAAATGGGACAGGGGGTATATACGGGGCTTGCGATGGTAGTTGCGGACGAGCTTGACTTTCCTTGGGAAAGAGTAAGGGTAAAACCAGCCCCAGCAAGTGAGATATACAAAGACCCAAAGATGGGAATGCAGCTCACAGGTGGAAGCACGAGCCTAAGAAACATGCACGAATTTTTAAGGCTCCTTGGTGCAAGTATGAGGGAGATGCTAATTGTTGTGGCATCCAAAGAGTGGCAAGTCCCAAAAGATAGATTAATAGCAAAGGGTGGGTATGTAACAGACGGTAAGAGAAGGGCAAGCTACGGAGAGCTTTGGCAAAAGACTATGAATGTGCCCGTTCCTTCAAATCCCAAACTCAAAGACCCGTCTGAGTTTATCTACATAGGCAAAGGCGTTCCAAGAATAGACACAGAGGAAAAGGTGGAAGGAAAGGCGGTATTTGGGATAGACGTAAGGCTAAAGGACATGCTCTATGCGGTTGTGGAAAGGCCACCGAGCTTTGGCTCAAAGCTAAAGGCTTACGACGACAGTCAAACCAAGAAGGTAGAAGGAGTTGTTGCTGTATTTCCTATATCTACGGGAGTTGCGGTATGTGCCAAAAGCTTTTACTCCGCTCTAAAGGGAAGAGAAAGGCTAAAGGTAGAATGGACCAAAAGCCCCTTGGAGGGCTTTGACGACCAAAAGCTTGAAGAGTATTACTTAAACATGCTAAAAAAGCAGGGAGTAGTAGCAAGAAGGGAGGGAAATCCCAGAAGAGAATTAGAAAGGGCAAAGAAAAAGGTTAGGGCTATTTACCTGCTTCCTTACCTTTACCATGCCACTATGGAGCCTATGGCTTGCGTGGCGGACGTAAAAGAAGATAGGTGCGTCGTTTATGCGCCCACTCAAGCCCAAACTTGGGCACTAAAGACCGCAAAAGAGATAACGGGCCTTCCCGAGGAGAGGATAGAGATAATAACCACCTACTTAGGAGGAGGCTTTGGAAGAAAGGCAAACGTAGAGTTTATAAGAGAAGCCTTAGAGATATCTAAAAGACTCAAAAAACCCGTAAAGCTCATATACACGAGGGAGGACGACGTAAAGTCTGGCTACTACAGGCCTATGAACGCTACGCTCTTGGAAGGTGCTCTTGACGAAAAAGGAAGGGTGGTAGCTCTCTACCATAAAATAGCAGTTGCTCCTATTGGAGCGACGCAGGGTATAGAAGACACGCTTTACAAGATACCTAATCTGCACGTGGAGTTTGTAAGGGTAGACCTTCCCATACCCGTGTGGTTCTGGAGGTCTGTAGGACACTCTCACAACGCCTTTACCCTTGAGACCTTTATAGACAGACTTGCAAAGGAAGGAAAAAGAGACCCCGTAGATTTAAGGCTTGAGCTTCTCAGAAACAACGAAAGGGCGAAAAAAGTGATAGAGGTGGTAGCAGAAAAGGCAGGCTGGGGCAAAAAGCCCAAGAAGGGAGAGGCTATGGGATTGGCGTATCACTTTTCCTTTGGAAGTCACGTAGCTCAGGTTGCGGAGGTCTCCCTTGACAAAAAGACGGGGAAGGTAAGGGTCCATAGGGTAGTGTGCGCCATAGACCTTGGACCTATGGTTATACACCCCGACCTTGTAGTAGCGCAGATGGAAAGTGCCATAAACATGGGGCTAAGCGCTGCACTTAAAGAAGCGGTGAGATTTTCTAACGGAGGACCCTCAAGCCTTAACTTTGACACCTATCCTTTGCTTACCATGGAAGAGGCTCCAGAGGTAGAGGTTTATATAGTCAAAGGAGAAGGGCCCATGGGTGGGGTAGGAGAGCCGGGACTTCCACCCATCGCTCCTGCGGTAGCAAACGCCCTTTTTTGGGGATACGGTATAGAGATAAACAGGTTGCCTATGAGTCCAGAGTACGTAAGGAGCCTCCTATGAAAGAGATTAAACTTCCTTATTCTGATACTAAAGAAGGAGGTAAGACATGAAAGTGCTAATTATCTACTCCCATCCCACTTATTTTCATATCTAATCCTCTGCTTTACGTAGCCCTGAGGATACATAAATCCGATTCCTATAAGTGGAAAGTCTAAATCACTACTCTCCTTTAAAATGTCACCCGCCAGAAAACCTAAACCCCCTGCGTATATTAAAAGACTGTGATGAAGCCCGTACTCGGGTGAAAAGAAAACTATTAGTTTTTTGTAAAGGTCTCTATAAACTGAATGCCGGTTGAGATAGTAATTAAAGAAGGCGTAAACGTAGTTGTAGTGTTTTATAAACTCTGGACTTTGTAAAACCTCTTCAACCCTTTTGCTTTCCTTCAAAAGTTTTATGGGGTTTTCGTTAAACTCCTCCCAAAGAAGAGGGTCTATACTTTTAAAGAGATTTTTAGCAATCGGATTCCAAGTCCATCAAAGGTTATAAAAAAGTTCTTCCAGAAACTGTTTTAGGTTTCTACCTCCTAAAAAATATAATAAGGTATTTTTCGTAGGAGTCTTCAAAAACTCGACTTAAAGGATTTCCAAAATTTTTAAGAACAAGGGAAATTTCAATCTGTCTCATTGTTATCTTTCTTTCTTATAAAATCTCTATTGAGTAGATAATCTTTAGGTATTGGAATTATTAAGCTGTCATTGTCTCCATTAATAAATACAAATATTTTATCGCCACCGTTCCAGATAATCTTTACATCTTCTAAACATATATAATCTTTTATATCCTCTGAACACAAATAATTCTTATTTTTAGAATTTCTTAACTTTTTTCCAGGATATTTTAATTTTTCACATATCCTTGAAGGTAAATTATTGCATATATCTTTTTTAATTAAAACTATATTTTTATCAGATGCTAGTCCAAACCATGAAAAGAACATAAAAAGCCTATCTACATATACGTCATGTTTAATTATTATCCATACAAAAAGGTATAAGGGAATAAAAAATACCGGCATATATTTCTTTTTTACAAAATGATACAATACGATATAATATATAAGGACAAGAAAAGCAAGAAAAACTAAAAATGGAATTAGGGAACCTATAACCTGTAAAGGGCTTTTTATTTCTCCTACAGTAAAAAACCATGAGGCAAAACCACTTAAAAGTAAAGATGAAAAAAGAAGATTATTAATATTAGATTGTTCTTTCTGAGTAGAATTATAGTGTTTATTGTATTTTCTAAAGCTTTTATTAAAATAATAATAGCTAATAAGAAAAGAAACAAGAATAACAAAGAAAAAGATAAATAAAATAATGAAAAAAAATAAAAAATTTTTATTAATATTAAGATTAAAGACTGCTAAAGAAATAAAAAAAGACAAAAGAAAAATATAATAAATTAAAACTAAGCTTTCAATTTTGTCCTCCAAGATTGTTTTCTTCAAAAACTTCATTAAATTTAAATCATTGTTTACATCAAAATATTGTAAAGAAAAGTATAGAAATACAAAAGGGAGCATTAAAATAAAAATTAGGATTAGTGTAATTAGACCGAGAACAAATAAAAAGCTAATGTTGTCTAATGATAATTCAGGGAGCAAATTAAAATATTGAAAATATGGTACTATAAATAAGAGACTAATTAGTATAGAAGTGAGTAACACATTTGGTAAATACTGTAAAAATTTAAATATAAATTCTAATTTTTCCTTATGCTCTTCCATCGCTTTTATTTATTTTATTCATCCTTCTTCTTTTAGCAACTGGATAAACCTTGCACCAGAAAGTAGCAAAGTAAAAGAGAGATTAACCCATACAAAGAATAAGAGTAAAGAACCAAGAAAGCCGTAAAGGGGATTGAGCGTTATAAACTTTATTAAAATCAAAGAAAATAGCTTGTTTAAAAGGAGCATACCAAAAGTAAAGAAAAGAGAACCAAGAATTATGTTTTTTGTTTTATACTTTTTCGGTAAAAAAAGAAAGTATGTGAGAAAAGCAATCAGCCAGATGGTTAGAAAATTAAGGACATAAGAAGTATAATAACCCATAAAAACTTTTAAAACTAAGCCCAAAAAGGGAGTTAAGGACATAAGAATAGTGAAAACGATAACGAAAAATGGCATCTTTATCCAGAAAGCCCATTCCTTCTCCGTTTTTACTTCCTGCAAAACGTACAAAAAGGCTTGATGTAGCGTTTTAACAAAACCAACGGAAAAAAAGTAAGCAATAAGAAGTGAGATTATAGAACTGGAGGTCCTGTGCTGATATATCTTTAAAATCTCCTCAACAACCTTTTCCGCTTGACCTGGAAAGAAATTAACCAAGTAATTTATTACTTTATTCACATCAAAGAAGGGTAGAAAGGAAAGAAGAAAGCTAAAAAACATAAATAAAGAGCCCAAAACCATGGTAAAGCTATAGGTCAGTGAAGAGGAATGATAGGTATATCCCTTGGTAAAGGTATCGTAAATAGCAATGAAAAGAGCCTTGAGAGCTTTTAATTTCATTAAGTAAATTTCTCTTTCGGGGCGGCCGGACTCGAACCGGCGACCTTCGGCTCCCAAAGCCGACGCTCTACCACCTGAGCTACGCCCCGTTCCAACGATAATATAATAATATTACTCCAAAGGGAGGCAGAAAGATGAAAAAGAAAATCATTGGCTTATTGGTACTATCAAGCCTACTTTTTGGCCAGCAAATTGATATAGATTTCAAGGAAGTCAAAAAATTCCCCTACATAAAATACACGACTGCTTGGAAGGGAACCCCGGCAGAAGCAAAGGATGTAGCGGTTCCTAACGTTTACATAGTGTACGGAGAAAAGGAATCCAGAAAAGTAGTCTCTGCTGCTGGAAAGATTGCCTTTTACTTAGGCCAATGGACTGACGATGTAGGTCTCACCCCGGAGCTCGTAATGCAAGGGAAAATCCCAAAACTCATAATAACCGATAAAGAGCTTCCCGACTATAAGGATAGACACCTTATAGTGGTAGGTATTAAGAACGATGTAGTTAAAAGCCTTGGAATAAAGTTTAACGGACCTTCCCTTAAGGTAGTTGAGCAAAACGGAAGAAAGGTCTTGATAGTAGGAGGAAGGAACGAACAGGAAGTTTTGGAAGCAGCAAACTTCTTAGCAGACCGCATTATATCCTTTAAAGCAGGAGCTTATTCCACTTTCTTTAGCTGGGTAAGAGTGAGGGGAATGATTGAGCGAGGAAACTACGAGGCTGCCCTTGATATCCTTGAGGACTCAAAGGGTGTAAAGGCTTGTGGTAGAAATATGTCTCTTGCAGCTCCAATGGTAGCCCAATTTCCCCAAGAAGTTAAGGAAGTCGTAAAAAAGAGAAACAACATAATGTATAACGAACTCCCTGCAGCTCTCAAGGAGAGGAACAAAGAAAAGGCTTTAGCGCTCTGGAGAGAGGCAACGACAACCTGTTTCCAATGCCACCAAGGAATAGGTATTCCAAAACTTAGGAATTTCGTGCCCCTTGCGGACATTCATTCAAAACACCAAAGGATTGCAGAAAGGTACGGACTCAGTTGTAATTCCTGCCACTACGGAATTACGGAATACAGGGGATACGAAGAGGGAACGAAAGAAAAGTGAGGATTTACCTTATCGGCTTTATGTGCAGTGGAAAGACTACCGTAGGCTCGCTCCTTGCGAGCCGTCTTAATTATTCCTTTATAGATTTAGATAAGGAGATAGAAAAAAGGGAAGGACTAAGTATTCCCGAAATATTTTCAAAAAAAGGGGAGGATTATTTTAGAAGATTAGAGTTTGAAATATTAAAGGAATTATCCAAGCTGGATAACGTAGTTATCTCTACCGGTGGAGGACTTGGAGCTAATCCTGAAGCTTTAGAATTTATGAAAAAACACGGAAAAACTATTTGGATAGAGATTGATTTTGACACCTTTTGGGAACGCTGCAGCAAAGACCCTAATAGACCACTCTTAAAAAAATCCTTACAAGAGTTAAAGGAACTATTTGAAAAAAGAAAAGAAATTTATAAGCTTGCGGACATTAGGGTAAAAGGGGGAGCTCCCCCCAAGAAGGTAGTAGAAGAAATCTTATTAGCCCTTGAAGGGAACGCCCTTAGTGGGTGAGGAGGGGACTGCATACATCCTCTTTGGCATCCTTCCCGCAAGGTAGGAAAGTCTTCCCGCTATGGTAGCATACTTCATGGCTACCGCCATCTTTATAGGGTCCTTTGCTTCGGCCAAGGCTGTGTTCGTAAGTATTGCATCAACACCAAGCTCCATTATAGGCGGAATGTCCGCAGCGCTACCTATTCCCGCATCCACTATAACTGGAACGCTAACGGCTTCCCTTATAAAGATTATGTTGTAAGGGTTTTGAAGTCCCAGCCCAGAACCTATAGGTGCAGCTAAGGGCATAACCGCAGCACAGCCTATGTCTTCAAACTTCTTAGCGTAAACCGGGTCGTCAAATATGTAGGGAAGTACTACAAAACCTTCCTTAACGAGGAACTTCGCAGCTTTGTAAGTTTCTTCCATGTCTGGGAGAAGGGTTTTGGGGTCTCCTATGACCTCTAACTTCACCCAGTTTATACCAGTAGCTTCTCTTGCCATCATTGCGGTCTTTATAGCCTCTTCAGCGGTATAACATCCTGCGGTATTGGGAAGTATGAGGTATTTATTTGGGTCTATGTAGTCTAAAAGGTTTTCTTTCGTTGGGTCAGTTATGTTAACTCTTCTTACGGCAACCGTAATTATCTCCGCACCAGATGCCTCTAAAACCTCTTTAGTTTGCTGGAAGTCTTTAAACTTTCCAGAGCCTATTATAAGGCGGGAGCGAAACTTTCTTCCTGCTATCTCAAGGTAGTCGTCTTGAAGGAGCCTTTCCCAGTCTTGCATCCTTTAACCTCCAAAGGTTTATCATTCTTAATAACTTAACCTCCGCCCACGAGATGAACTATTTCTACCCTATCGCCTTCTTTTACTGTGCGCCTTTCGTATTCGGATTTAGGAACTACCTCCTCGTTTATTGCAACCGCAAGCCCGACCTCGCGAAACTGAATGCCCAGCTCTTTCAGCAACTCCATAACGCTCATTTCCTTAGGAATCTCCCGTTCTTCGCCGTTTACGATAATCTTGGGCATCGTAATTTTATAATATAAGAAAAAACACTATACTTGCTAATATGGGCGGAAAAGGTTCTTCTACCCGCGAAAAAATTCTTGAAGCTGCCCTAAAACTCTTTTCAAAAAAAGGCTTTAGAGAAACGACAATAAAGGACATATCAAAAGAAGTAGGAATAACGGAAGGGGCTATATACAGACACTTCTCTACCAAAGAAGAGATAATAAGTAGTCTTCTTAATGAAATAACGCAGGAGTTAAGGCAGAAGCTTCTTGAAAGTATTCAAAAGGAAGAAACTGACGAGGGAAGACTTAAGGCTATAATAGACACGCTTTTGGAATACGCCAGCGCAAAACCCGAGAGTTTTAGATTTTTGAATCTGTATCACTTACTTAAAGAGGGACCGCAAGTTGAAAATCTGCCCGGGGAAATTATTTTGAGGTTTCTAAACGAGTTGTATTTAAAAGGAAAGCTTGTAGTTTTTCCTGAAGTTGCCCTTGCCGTTATCACCGGAACGGTGGAGAGAATCTTTATTTTCAAAGAAAAAGGCATTTTAAATAAATATACCGACAAAGAGATAAAGAACTCCGTTGAAGCATTAACTCAAAAGCTCTTGAAAAAATAAACTTTTCACTTAACTTTATATATGACAATTTTGTCATATGGAGGAAATCCATGATTCCAAAGGTCTACTTAGGGCACGAATGGTTTGGAGCTGAAAGGATTATTGCAGAGCAGGAAGTTCCCGAGGATTGCGGAGCCCAGGTTTTGTTTTTAGGCATCCCAAGGAACGCTCCAGAAGACGGGGGAAATGTAGAAGCCTTGGAATACGAAGCCTATCCAGAGATGGCGATAAAGGAAATGGAAAAAATCAGAAGGGAAACTATAGAGAAGTTTGGAGTAAGGGAGGTTTACATTCACCACAGGCTTGGGCTTGTAAGAGTTGGAGAACCTTCTTTCTTGGTTCTCGTAATAGGAGGACACAGGGAGGAAACCTTTAAAGCTTGCAGGTATGCGGTGGACGAAACAAAGAAAAGGGTTCCCATCTGGAAGAAGGAGATATTCAAAGAAGGTGGAAGTGAATGGGTGTTAGGTGAAAAGAAACATGGTGAAAGACAGGTTAAATAGACCACTTGAGGTTCTCAGAATTTCTTTAACAGACAGGTGTAATTTCAGGTGCACCTTTTGTATGCCCCCGGAATATAAATACAATTTCCTTCCAAAGAAAGAGCTTTTATCTGTTGAAGAAATAGAGAGAATAGTAAAGACTTTCGCAAAGCTCGGCGTGAAAAAGGTAAGACTTACGGGAGGAGAACCTACCCTGCGGGAAGACCTTGAAGAGATAATAAGAAGAATAAGCAGAATTGAAGGAATAAAAGACATTGCCTTGACTACGAACGGATACCTGATAGAAGACAGACTAAAGTCCCTTAAAGAAGCTGGGCTAAAGAGAATTACCTTCAGCATCCACTCCCTAAACCCCGAGATAAACGAAAAAATCGTTAATAGGAAAGTGGACATATCTAAGGTCCTTAAAGCAGTAGATGAAGCAAAGGCTTTAGGGTTAAAGGTAAAGGTAAATTCCGTTATCGTAAGAGGGCTCAACGAAAGCGAAATACTCCCTTTAGCGGAGTACTTCAAGAAAAAGAAAATCACCTTACGGTTTATAGAGTTTATGGACGTGGGAACTCTTAACGGGTGGGATTACGATAAGGTAGTTCCCGCAGAAGAAATATTAAATATTATTAAAACTAAATACGAAGTCGTAGAACTTGGGAGGGAAGAGAGGGATACGGCTTTAAGGTTTAAGTATGCGGATGACGGGGTAGAGTTTGGACTTATCGCTTCCGTTACTAAGCCTTTTTGTAGAGGATGCAACAGAATAAGGCTCTCCGCAGACGGAAAGGTTTACACTTGTCTATTTTCTTCCGAAGGGCATAACATAAGAGACGAAGAAAGACTTGAGGAAAGAATCAAAGAAATCTGGAGAAGTAGAGAGGATAGGTATTCGGAGCTCAGAAAACTGCTTCGTGAAGAAAGAAGTAGAAAAGTAGAAATGTTTAAAGTGGGAGGCTAAAAAAAACAAAGGAACCCGTTTAGCAACGGGTTCCGGGAGCACCCTCACAATCTTTGCAAAGCTCTATGGGATGAACCTTGAAGAATAATTCTAAGGCTTTTTCTTCAAAGGCTGGAGCTACGTTTCCGTTTTTGACTTTCCAGAGGAAGTACTTTTCAAAGGCTGCCTTGAACCAGTGTGCCCACTTTCCTTGTTTGATTATTACGTTTGCTCTTGGGGGTATGACGGGGTCTGCAAAGAAGAATCCTGCATCGTCTCCAAAGTCAGCTATACATATAGCGGAGAGTCTGGGAGCGTATCTATCGGGATTGTTTCTTATGTCGTTTACTATGTTGTGGGCTACCGCAAGAGCCATCTGTTCAATCATCATTCCAGTTTTTGGACCCCCAGTAGGTATGGGAGTCTGCTCTATAGGAGGTATAGCGGTAACAACTCCTACGCCAAAGATGTTCTTGTAAGTGGGATTTTGGAAGCACCTGTTAACTATAACCATCTTATTTACAGGATTTGCTACTTTATCTCCCGCAGAAGCCACTACTTCTGGTCCTTGGAATCTTGGCATAAACATAGTAAAGACCGCAGGAAGCTCGTGGGTATTTCCTTGTAGGTCTTCGTAAACCACCTTGTCAGGCTCTATTTTCGTAACCTTTACGTTTGCTATCCAGTTTATGTTCCTTTCCGCAAAGAGGTCTTCAACAAGTCTCTTTGAGGGACCTATGCCCCCTACACCAAAGTGCCCAACATAAGGCTCAGAGGTTACGAAAGTTATTGGAACCTTGTGTCTTATTCCCCTTTTCTTGAGCTCGTAGTGGAGCATAAGCGCAAACTCGTAAGCGGGTCCAAAACAGCTAACTCCGGGAATTGCTCCGATTACTACTGGACCTGGATTTTCGTATAGCTTTTGAAGCTTCTTTTGAGTTTCAAGGGAGTGTTCTAAAGTACATATAGAAGAAGAGTTTTCTTCTTGTCCTTCCGCTCCAAACACGAGCTTAGGTCCAGTAGCAAAAACTAAGTAGTCGTATTCTATCTTCCTTCCCGATTGAAGAGTAACTTGGTTAGCGTCTGGGTCTATGCTTTCGGCCTTCTCGTTTATAAACTCAATGTTGAACTTAGGAAGTAATGGAGCTAAGGGAATAGTTATGTCTTCTACCTTTCTCCAACCCAAAGCAAGGTGCGGATAAGAAGGCGTAAATCCAAAGTAAGGTCTGTCGGAAATAAGGGTTATTCTTAGGTCTGGCATTAGGTGTCTAAGATTGTAGGCAGTAGCTATTCCGCCTATTCCTCCTCCTATTATTACGACATGCTTGGCCATAGCTTACCTCCTAGGAAATATTAAATTTGGTTCATACTTACTTTACATTTTATTATAGACTTCCTCTTTAGCCTCTTCCCGTCTTTATCATAAATTTATCATGAAAATCACATAAAATTATCAATTTATGGGAATTATCATAATATTAAGTCAAGGAATAAGGAGGTGGAAAAATGGCTCACACCGGTGTAGGACACCATCACGAAGAAGCTAGCAAGTGGCCGTTTTTTATCGGTATTGGAGGACTCCTATTTACTATAGCTTTTACGGCTTACTTTGCGTGGAAGTGGCAGCTGGTAGGCTTAATACTCTTTGGAGTCTCCTTAATCTTAACCTTACTTGGTGCTGCTGGATGGGCTAACGAACACTTTGAAAAGGACAAGGAACTCGGATTTGGTTATATGGGAACGCTCCTATTCATAATTAGCGAAATAGTCATATTCGGAACATTGTTTGCAGCTTTCTGGACCGCAAGAGCAACCCACGCTCACGAGTGGAAGAACTGGGTTCCCGAAGGAGTAAGCATCGGAATGGCAGCAATACTTACCCTAATCCTGTGGGCTTCAAGTTACACAATCTGGAAAGCAGAAGAAACCCTTGAAAAGGAAGGTGATACGGGTAAGGCCTTAAAGTGGGTATTTTTCACCTTCGTATTGGGAATTCTCTTCGTAGTACTTCACGTGAACGAATGGATTCACCTCTGGCGTGAAGGATTTACCCTAAGTGCGCATATGTACGGAACTGGCTTTTACGCACTTACTGGACTACACACCTCTCACGTTATAGTTGGACTATTGGGACACCTTTACTCTATGTGGCTACTTGCTACTGGAAAGATGAACCAGCATAGACCTACGGTTCTGCAAGGAGTTTCCGCATACTGGCACTTCGTAGACCTAATGTGGCTTCTCGTAGCACTTACCGCTTATGTTCTTGGAACTATGGGCATTTGAGGTGAGAACATGAGAAAGACCCTTGTTTCTTTCTTGCTTTTCTCTTCACTACTCTTTGCAGGTGGAGCAGTAGGACCAAGTAACTCTGCCTTTATGGAGAACGACTTTTTTAATCCAGAAATCTTAAAAATTGACGAGAAAAAGTATTTGGGAGGCTTCGTTAGAAATGTCAAAGTAATATTAGAAAACGGGCAAGAAACGGACCTCTATTCGTTACTCAAGGGAAAGCCGACTATTTTAGTTCTCTCTTACTACACTTGTGAAGGAACATGTCCAGTAAGGATAGATAACCTCAACAAACTCATAAAGGAATCAGGATTAAAGGAAGAAGACTTTAATGTTTTAAGCCTTTCCTTTGACGAAAGAGATACTTTAGAAACCCTAAGAAAATTCAAGGAACTTCACGGACCCTTTACCAAACATTGGATTTTTGGACTGATAAAGAAGGAACAAATAAAGGAGCTGACCGACAGCGTTGGATTTAAGTTCTTCTTCTCCGAAAGGGATAAAACCTTCGTTCATCCAAATGTGTACATCTTCCTTACTGAAGAAGGGAGAATAACGAGGTATCTCTACGGAGTTAAACCCTCTGAAAGGGACATAAAATTAGCACTCTTAGAGACCGAACAAAACAAGATATCCTTTAACTCAATAATTGACATGGCTTATCTTGCCTGCTTTACTTACGACCCGTCAAGAAGCAGATATGTTATAAACCCTGCCTTGATTTTTGGAGGGATAGGCTTTTCTGCTCTCGGTTTAGTATTGCTTTACTCTTTCTTAACGACTAAATTTAAAAAGGAGGTATAAAAATGGAGCAAGTGTTGGCGCTTCCGTATGCTTGGTGGAAGGAAGCGGTTATCGTTTGGTTAATCGTAGCGGTAATTATTTACCTCGTCGTTGCAGTACCTGGCCTTTATTTCTTACTGAAGTACAGGTATAAGCCCGGTGAAAGGGAAATTGGAGACCACGAATTTAACGTACACGCAGGCTTAGAAGCAGCCTTCGTATTAATCCCTACGATTATAGTGTTATTCTTAGCTACTTATTCGTTCTCTATATTTAAGAAAATGAGGACGGTTCCCGAAGATGCGATAACTATTAAGGTGACCGCCTTTATGTGGGGATGGCAGTTTGACTACCTAGACGAAAAAGGAAACGTAGTAAAGAGCGTGGTAACTGGATTTCATCCAAACGATTACAATCTTTCTGATGCCGAAAAGCCCGTAATACCCGCAGGAAAGCCTATAAAAGTTCTCCTTACCTCCCTTGATGTGATTCACTCCTTCTACGTTCAGCCTGCAAGAATCACCGAAGACGCCGTTCCCGGAAGAATAACTTACATGTGGTTTCAAATTAATAAGCCCGGTGAGTATTACGTTTTCTGTAGGGAATACTGCGGAACTGGGCACTCTCACATGTTTTCTATCTTAAAAGTTGTTCCTCCTGAGCAATTTAATGCTTGGCTTTACGGAGATAAAGCTGTTGCTATAGAATCAGAAACCAATAAGGAGGTAGCGCAATGAGGGAAGCACTTCATGTAGAAAGACCTTACTTTTTAGCAAGCCTTAAGGAGTGGATTTTTACCACGGACCACAAAAAGATAGGAATCCTCTACTTCACCGTTAGCTACATATTCTTCCTAGTCGCTGGACTGTTTGGACTGGGCATAAGACTTGAACAAGCCCAACCCGGAATGCAAGTTGTCTCCTACGACACTTACAACTACCTCCTTACTGGACACGGAGCTGTAATGCTCCTATGGTGGGCTATAGCCGCTCACATTGGAGGCCTTGGAAACTTCCTACTTCCGCTAATGATAGGTGCAAGGGACCTCGCATTCCCCAGACTAAACGCCCTTAGCTGGTGGATGTTCTTCGGAGCAAGCGTATTAGTTCTCCTTACACTGCTTCCCGGAAACCAAATAAAAATGATGTGGACTGGATATCCACCTTTCGCAAGCCATCCCAATGCTGGAGTAACCGCACTTTACGTATTCATAATACACCTCCTTGGAGCTTCCTCCATAGCTACCGCAATTAACTTTATCGTCACCTATTTAAAGATGAGAGCTCCCGGAGTTACCTTCTGGAAAACCAACATGTTCGTTCATGCTTTAATTGCTGCAAACGTTATACAGCTCGTAGGAGTTCCCGCCCTTGCTGGAGCAGTAACGATGCTCCTACTTGATACCTATCTTGGAACCAACTTCTTCAACCCCGCTAAGGGTGGAGACCCGCTAATTTACCAAAACATCTTCTGGTTCTACTCTCACCCAGTCGTTTATGTTCAAATTCTTCCAATATTTGGACTCTTCTCTGAAATAGTCCCAGTATTCGCAAGGAGACCTCTCTTTGGATATCCCACGATGGTATTCGCAATATGGGGAATCGTAGTGCTCAGCTTTATAGTCTGGATACACCACATGTTCGTTTCTGGAGTACCCAACTGGGCAAGGGTTCTATTCTCTTACACTACTCTTCTTATAGCAGTTCCTACCGGAATCAAGATATTCAACTGGATGTTAACCCTCTACAAAGGAGCTATCCAGTTTAGGTCTCAAATGCTATACGCGCTCGGTGGAATATTCATGTTCCTAATCGGAGGACTCACCGGAGTTCCCAACGCTGCGGTTGCTTTAGACCTCGGTTTATCTGACTCCCTCTTCGTAGTAGGACACTTCCACTATGTGCTTGGAATGGCACTCACCCTTGGAATACTAGGAGCTGTAATCCACTGGTTCCCCTTGGCTACTGGAAAGTTCTATCCTGAAACCATCGGAAAGGTAAGCTTCTGGCTAATCTTCTTTGGAGCTAACATCTTCTACTTCTCTCAACTCATCGTTGGACTACTTGGTAATCCCAGAAGATATCCTGACTATCCTCCCATACCCGAATGGGCAACACTCCACATGATTCAAACCGTTGGAGCACTTATACTCGGCCTTGGAATACTCCTATTCACTATTGGAATAATAAAGGGACTTATCTCTGGAGAAAAAGCTCCTCAGAACCCCTGGAAGTCTCCTTCTCTTGAGTGGAGATTACCCGTTCCTGCACCTGCACACAACTTTGGAGAAGAACCTCCCAAAGTAGATAAGGACTGGCATCCTTATAGGTTTGATAGGCTTGAAGGGGGCAAGTAAGTAAGCCCCCTTCTCTTTATTGTTTTATTTTTTGTTATTTTTTTATCTTCTTGCTTCTTAGCGAAGCCTTTCAAAGAATAAAGAAATACGCGTAAATTCCCGCAACCACTATCCTGTAAATTCCAAATACACAAAGCCCGTGGTTCTTTAAATAATTAATAAATAGTTTAATTACCACTACTGCCGTGATGAAAGAAGTGATAAAGCCTATTCCCAAAACTTGCCAGTTTTCTGTGCTGAAACTTCCTCCGCTCTTTAGAAGGTCGTAAGTCGTAGCTGTGAGCATCGTAGGAACGGCTAATAAAAAGGCAAATTCCGCTGAAGCTTTTCTGTCAAGGCCAACGAACATTCCACCTATTATAGTAGCCCCAGAGCGAGACACTCCGGGAATCATAGCCAAACTCTGAAATACTCCTATTAAGAAAGCTTTCCAGTAGGGAAGCTCGTCTATGTCGTGGAGTGGAGCCCTTTCTCCAAGGGTTTTGTCAAGCAAGATAAGAAAAATCCCTCCAATTATTAAAGAAATAACCACCACTAGGTCGTTTCCTATGAGATAACCCTTTATGAGTTTGTAAAGGGAAAATCCCAAAACACCGGTAGGTATGAAGGCTATAATTATCCTCTTCCAAGTTTCAAGGTCTTTTATTAGTCTTTCAAAGTAAAGAAACACCACGGCAAGAATCGCTCCAAGCTGAATGGCTATCTCAAAACTCTTGACGAACTCCGTGTGCTTTATGCCAAGTATGTGGGCTACTAAAATAAGGTGTCCCGTTGAGGAAACGGGCAAAAACTCCGTAAGTCCTTCTACTATTCCAAGTATTACCGCTTGCTCCGGCGTCATAGCTCCTCCACCCTTATCCTTCCTTCGTAAATAGCTCTCCCTACGACGACTCCCTCAACCACATTGTAGAGCCTCTTTACATCCTCTAAGGAAGAAACCCCTCCAGAAGCAAGGACAGGTTTTTTTACGAACTTCTTAATCTCCTCGTAAGGTTTTACATCCACCCCCTCTAAGCTTCCGTCCCTCTCTACAATAGTGTAGAGGTATCCCCAGATTGGCTTACTTTCGTACTCCTTTGCAAGTTCCTGTGGAGTTATGGAGGTTTCTTCTAACCAGCCTCCAACCGCTATCCTTCCCCCTTTGGAGTCTATCGCAAGAATAACTTTGTTGGGAAAAAACTCTAAAATCCTTTCAAACTCCTTTGGGTCTTTTACCGCAAGGGTCCCAACAATAACGTAATCCACTCCACTATCAAAAAGGGCTTTGGCGGTTTCGTAGTTTCTTATACCTCCGCCTACCTGTATTTGTCCCGAGAAAACCTTTCTTACGCTTTCCAATTGCTTTAGGTTTACGGGTTTTCCTTCCTTTGCACCGTCAAGGTCAACGAGGTGAAGCTTTCTAAAGCCAAGCTCGTTAAACCATTTTGCAACCTCAGAAGGATTTTCGTAATAAACCTTAGAGCTTTCAAACTCACCCCTATAGAGCCTTACCACCTTTCCTTCCTTTACGTCTATAGCTGGGATTATAAACTCTTTGAGTTTCAAAGGACGACCTCCTCCATGGGCATAACGGGGCCCTCGTAGCACACCCTCTTCATGTATCCACCCGCGGTTTTAACGACGCATCCAAGACACACTCCCCACCCACAAGCCATCCTCTCTTCTAAGGAAAAATAGACTTTATGTCCCGTATTCATTCTCTTTATGGTCTTTAGCATGGGCTTTGGACCACAAGCGTGAACCACCCAATCCCTTGAAAACTCCTTTAGTATCTCCGTCACAAAACCTTTCCTTCCGTAACTCCCGTCGTCCGTAAACACCTCGTATTCAAACCCTTCTTTTTCTAACCACTCAAGCATTCCAAGATGCTCCCTGCTGCGAGCACCGTAAACTATAAAGACTTTTTTACCAAGTTTTCTTAGTTCTTTTGCAAGGAGCGTGAGTCCCGCAAGTCCCACGCCACCCCCAAGGAGAAGGTGCTTCTCCCCCTCGTAAGAAAAAAGCCTCTTTCCCAAAGGATAAAGTATTGGAAGGCGCTCCCCGGGTTTTCTCTTCGTAAGAAGGGCGGTTCCTCTTCCAAAGACCTCGTAGTAAAAAATAGCTTTATCTTCCTCAAAATCCGCAAAGGCAAAAGCTCTCCTCCCCATAGGGTCGTAAGTATCCACAGGCTTTATCATAGCAAAGTGTCCGGGCTTTATTTCTTTTATGTCTTCTTTGGGAAGTCTAAGGACAAGTCTGTAGAGCCTACCAGAAATGTATCTGTTTTCTAAGATTTCCGCAAGAACGTCCTTTATCATTAGATTAGATACTTTAACATAAAACGGAGTTAAAATATTGTTTTAGAAAGGAGGGCGAGGATGGACCTATACGAATACGAATCTTACGATAAGATTTTTAAGAAGTACGGTATTCCCGTTCCTCGTTATATGTTCGTTGAACACATAACTGACGAAGTCGTTGAATTTGTAAATCAACTCGGTGAGTGCGTAGTAAAGTCCCAAGTCCTCGTAGGAAAGAGGGGCAAAGCCGGCGCGGTAAGGATATGCTCCAATCCTGAAGAGGCTCTCCAAGAGATAGAAACCCTGCTTCGCCTTCCCGTTTACGGAGAGATGCCCGTAGGAGTCTTAGTAGTAGAAAAGGCTAAAATCGTTAAAGAGCTTTACGCTTCCATAGTATACTCTACGGACCACAGGGCACCAGTCTTAACCCTGTCCTTAGAGGGTGGTATGGACATTGAAGAGGTTCCTCCAGAAAAGATAAAGAGCTGGCCTATTAATCCCTTAAAGGGACTCTATCCCCACATGGTTAGAAACTATTTACTTGAGCTAGGATTTCCCAACGAGTATATGTCCGTTCTTAGAAGGTTGTCCGAAGTTATAGCCAAGATGTGGGAAGCGTTCTGGGGTGCTGAAGCAAGACTCTTAGAAATAAATCCCTTAGCAATAGTTGAAAAGGATGGAAAGTTAGACGTTCTTGCTCTTGACGCCGTAGTAAAGATTGACGACGATGCTTCCATACCTCCTGCAAAGATTTACGGAGTGAGAACTGCTCTCAAGAGACCTCCTACAGAAAGAGAAATCGCTGCTGCGGAAATAGACAAGGACGACCACAGAGGAAAGGCAGGCTCTTACGTAGAGATGGACGGAGACATAGCTATGATGACCTTCGGTGGAGGTGGTTCTACGGTTACGATAGAAACCTGTTACGAAATAGGGCTAAGACCCGCAAACTTTACCGACATCGGTGGAAATCCCCCTGCGGAAAAGATGTATAAGATAACGAAGATTATTCTTTCTAAACCCGGAATAAGGGGAGTCCTCATAGCGGGTGGAACTGCAAACAACACGAGAATTGATGTTACCCTTGGAGAAGGCGTTGCTAACGCCCTGAGAGACCTCAAGAAGGAAGGAAAGCTTGACCCCAACTGGATATTCGTAGTAAGGAGAAACGGACCCGAAGCAGAAAAGGGTCTAAGGATGCTTTACGAAGCCTTCAAAGAATGCGGAATTAAAGGAGAGATATACGACTCTACACTGCCTCTGACCGAAGCCCCCGTAAGACTAAAACAACTCCTTGACAAGTGCCAAGCCAAGAAGTTAGAAGAGCAAGAACAGGCAAAAGAAGGACACACCTTTACTGACGAACAAGCTTCAGACCTCGGTATGTAATCCCTCCCTTCTTTTCTTTTCTATTAACTCTTTAAACCTCTCTCCCCTCTCTACATAATTGCTAAACATGTCAAAGGAAGAGCAGGCGGGAGAAAAGAGTAAAACCTCTCCTTCCTCTTCCCTCTCAAAAGCTCTATCTACTGCTTCTTCTAAGCTACCGCAGGTAATTACTTCTACAAAGTCCTTAAAAGCTTCCCTTATCTTTTCTCGCGTCTCGCCTATTGCTAAAACGAGCTTTACGTTCTGCATGTAAGGGATAGCCGCCCTAAAGTCGTCCCCCTTGTCCTTTCCACCCACGATTAGGATAATTCTTTCGCTTTCAAAGCTCTTGAGTGCAGAAATTAAAGCATTGACTGTGGTAGACTTTGCGTCGTTGTAAACCTCTAAACCCTTTACCTTCCCCATAAACTCCAATCGATAGGGAAGTCCTCTAAAGCTATAAAGCACCTCCTCAAACTCCTTTGGCTCTATTCCATAGGAAAGGGCTATAAGAGAAGCTATAGAGGCGTTAATGACGTTGTGAAAACCCCTTATTTTTAGGTTTTTAGGATTGAAAAGTTTTTTTCCTCTGTAAGAAACCTCGTTTTCGGAAATCTTTAGCTCTGAAAGGTATATCTTTTTTGCCCTTGAAGGTGTTTTCTTAATCTCTTCTACGTAATCGTTCAAAATTAACAGGTCCTCTGGTCTTTGATTTTGAAAAATCTTGTACTTGCTTTTGAGATAGTCCTCAAGGTCGGGATGCCAGTCAAGGTGGTCCCTTGCAAAGCTAATAAAAGCCCCAACATTGGGCCTGAAAGTTTTCAAAGTCTTCCCCTGAAAGGAGGAAACTTCTAATACCGCAATGCCTTCCTCGTGGTCTAAAACAATCTCAGAAAAGGGAGTTCCTATGTTCCCCCCTTCGTAAACCTTTGGGAGAAACTCTTTGAGAATGAGATAGGTTAGCCTCGTGGTGGTTGATTTTCCGTCAGTTCCCGTTATAGCTATCACCTCGCCTTTAAAGAACCTATATGCAAGTTCCGTCTCTCCGATTACCTCCTTTCCAAGACTTTCCGCTTCCCGCCAAAGGGGATGGGAGGGTGGTATTCCGGGAGATAAAACCACAACATCAACTTCCCTTAAAACTTCTCTCCAGAGCTCTGGATTCTCTTTGTCGTCTCCGAAATAAACAGTGTAGCCTTTACTTTGAAGAAGTCTTACGGCTGCCTTTCCACTCTTTCCAAGTCCCCAAACGAGAAACTTCATCCGAGTTTCTCCTTTATTTTTGAAACTTCAGCTAAAGCTTCGTAAAGGTTTTCTTTGTCGGTTTCCCAAACGAATATGTTGTTTCTATGAAGTATCCACTTTACCGTGTTACTCTTTGGGTGATAGCCGCTTATAACGAGGTTAACGTTTCTACGAATGAGCTCCCGAGCCGTGCATTCCTCTTTATTATTTGCATCTAAGCTTACAACCTCAGGCTTCCCACTTCCTTCTTTGAATATCAGGATTTTCTCCGTTTCTTCAAAATCCTTAGCGATGCGTCCCTCTTTCGTTAAAACCGCAATTTTTAGCTTCTCGTCCCCACAACAGGGCTCGTAATGGATAAAGACCATCTCTACGTTTGGAATCTCCTTCATTATCCTTTGCTCTACAGCGTCAGCTATTCTGTGGCTCTTTATAAAGTCCGAAGTATTTAGAGATATCACGGCATCTATAAAAAGGCGTCCTCCTGCATTTCTAACGAGAAGCCTTTTAATCTCTCCAACTTCTGGAAAGGAAAGGATAATCTCCTTAATTTTCTCTACGGTTTCTTTATCTGCGGAAATGTCAAGAATTGCTCCAACTTGTTCTTTCAAGAGTTCAAAGGCGGTATAAAGAATTAATAGGGCTACCGCTATTACCATGTACTTCTCTATGTTGTATCCAAGGTAGTAAGAAACGAGGCTCACGAGAACCAGAAAAGAGGAAAAGGCGTCCGTTAAAGTGTGGTAAGAGTCTGCGATTAAGGTAGGAGAGTTTAGCCTTTTCCCTGCCCTTCTTTCCAAAAAGGAAAGCGTTAGAGAAGCTACTATTGAAAAGATTACTATTCCAATGCCTATTGGTAGGTTTTCTTTGTCTATTTTTATCTCACCTTTTAAAGCCCTATTGATTATCTCCCAAGCAGTAAATATTAAGAAGAAGGAGATTACTATTGCTCCGATGTTTTCAAGCTTGTAAAGTCCGTAAGGGAATTTTTCGTGCTTTACTTGGGAAAACTTTATGGAAAAAAAGGCAACTAGAGAGGCAACGGCGTCCGAAAGAGAGTGAACCGCATCTCCCAAAAGGGAAAGGCTTCCACTCAGAAGCCCACCAATTAGCTTTAAAAGGGACTGCAAAAGATTTAGTCCAAGGGATACCAGCGCCCAATGTTCCTTTTTCATATCACCTCCACCCAAATTCCTTTCAGATACAGTGTATTGGGCATCTGGAGAATCCACGGATGGTCTAAGTCTTGGAAGGTTTTAGCTATTACTCTTACTTGTCTTCTTACGTCGTAAGAAGCAGAAAGCAAAACGTCAAGTAAGTGTTGCTCCGTTATGTGGAAAGAGCAAGAGAATATTGCCAAATAACCTCCCGGTTTTGCCAGCCTTAGACCCCTTACGCAGAGCTCTTTATACCCCCTAAGGGCATTTGGAACCGCAGCCTTGTTTTTAGCAAAAGAGGGAGGGTCTATAACTATCACGTCAAACTTCTCTCCATTTTTGTCCAACTCTCTTAAAAAGTCAAAGGCGTTAGCCTTCACCCATTTTATCTCCCCAAGGCCGTTTAGCTCTGCGTTTTTTTGGGCTACCTCCAGAGCCAACTCCGATATGTCTACTCCTATCACCTCACCCGCTCCAGCTTTTTTCATGTTAAGAGCAAATCCACCAGTATGACAAAAAACGTCTAAGCATCTGCTTCCGGGTTCTACTAAGTTTCTTACGAATTTCCTTGCGTTTCTTTGGTCTAAGAAAAATCCCGTTTTTTGTCCTTCGGGTATGTTTATGTAATACCTAAGGTCGTGCTCCCATATGGTGATTTCTTTGGGAACTTCTCCGTATATAACGCCTTCCTCAACGTCTAAGCCCTCTACCCTTTTTGCTATCTCGTTCACCTTTTCGTAAATACCTTTTGGTCTTAGGAGTTCTACAAGAGTATCTATTACTACCTCTCTAAACTGGTTCATTCCGTACGTCGTAAATTCCACCGCAAGGTAATTTCCGTAAACGTCTACTATAAGTCCGGGAAGCAGGTCTCCTTCTGAATGAACGAGCCTAAAGGCGTTGCTGTTTATGTATAGCTTTTTCCTATACTCGTAAGCCTGAATAATTCTCTCTCTGATAAGTTCAGGAGATATGGGTTTGTCCTTTTCAAAGGAAAGGAGCCTTATTGCTATGTTTACTTCTGGATTAATGTAGCCGTATCCCAAAAACTTTCCATTGACGTCTCTTACCACTACCAAGTCTCCTTTTTTTGGTTTTCTTGAAAAGGATGCTATTTCTGGTTTGTAAATCCAAGGGAAGAACCCCCTTATCCTGTTTTCCACTCCCGGCTTTAGCCTGACTTGAAGCATAGTATTATAATTTACGGCTTTGAGAATGCCACATAAGTTGTGAATAGTAAGAGCGCAAAAACGTGGGAAAGGGCAAAAATAACCAAACCCTTCACGCCAAACCTCTCCCCTATAAGGAACATAAATAAAGCAGTTAAGAGAAACCTTATTGGGAAAGTCAGAAGGGGATTTTTCCCCTTCTTTGCTCTTCCGTAAATACTTCCTGCGTATAACAAGCCTGATAGAAAGCCTAATAATATTAAAAGAAGTTCCATTGGCCGTGATAGTATTTTAGCAATGAGATGAACAAAGTCTTACTGGTCTTTGACTCGGAAAAAGCCTTAGAGGAATTTTTAAAAACTTCTACGGAGCTGGGATACGCATTTGAAAGAGTGGGCGGTTTAATTCTTTTAGGAAAGGACATAAGTGAAGAGGAACTCATAGCCCTGCTTTACGAAACCGAAGAAGAGGTTTTAAAACACCTAAGGTTGTATACGGGGGAGTTTGATTACAAGAGTTGCGAGGAGCTATTAGAAGTCGTTCCCAAGGCAGAACCAATAGAGAGTTTTTTTGACGAGTTTCTTTTTAAAAACATAGGAAGAATTCTTATAGATACGAAGATTTTTTTCCATCCTATTATTTCCGTCCAAGAAAAAAGAGTGTGGGCATTTGAAGCTCTGTGTCGTCCTCCCGTTCACATCGTAAGCCTTTTGAGTATAGGAAAAAAAGTCTCTCGGTTTTCAGAAACCTTTTGTAGAGATAGAGCTTTAGATAGGTTTTCGGAGTTTAGAGACTACGGTATTTACCTATTTTTAAACTTCCATCCAAAATTTCTAAAAGACCCTTTTGAGAGCTTTGGAGATTTTCTCTCATCAGTTTACCTTTACGGCCTAAACCCTGAGCAAATAGTCGTTGAACTAACGGAACACGAAGAAATGGAGCTAAATGCTATAAAACACCTTATTTCCTTCTTAAAGTCCGAAAAGGTAAAAGTAGCTCTTGACGACGTAGGAGCAGGCTATTCGGGACTTTTTTACCTTTCTGAGTTAAAGCCAGACATCATTAAGATAGATATGGAGCTTGTAAGAGACATTCACAAACACAATCTGAAAAAGGTAATCGTAAATTACCTTATCAAAATAGCCCACGAAAACGACATGATAGTCGTAGCTGAAGGTGTAGAAAAGATTGAAGAACTTGAAACCGTTGTATACATGGGCGTAGACCTAGTTCAAGGATTCCTCTTCTCTAAACCTATTGAAAATCCAAACTTTGAGGAGTTAAACAAAAAGGCGAAAGAAATACTATCTTCCGTGTAGCTCCTGAAGGGAATTTACCTTCAAGCTCTCTCCCCTTTCCTTGAGCTTTTTATAACTCTTTATTGCTTCCAAGACTGCGTATCCAGCTCTCACCGTGGTGTAGTAAGGAACGTTGTACTGAACCGCAGCTCTCCTTATGTGATAAGCGTCACTCTTTTCCCTCTTTCCAGAAGGGGTGTTAATTATCAGCTTTATCTCTCCGTTTATAATCATGTCCACTACGTTGGGTCTGCCCTCTGAAACCTTCTTTACGAGAGTAGCTGGAACTCCTTGCTCTTTCAAAAACCTGTAAGTCCCAGAGGTTGCAAATAGCTTAAAACCAAGCTCAATAAAACCTTTAGCCAGCTCAACTATTTTGGGCTTGTCCCTGTCAGCAACGCTGATAAATACATTCCCTTCCTCAGGCAGTCTATAACCTGCGGAGAGCTGGGCTTTGTAGTAGGCAAGTCCAAAGTCCTCGTCTATACCCATAACTTCGCCAGTGCTCTTCATTTCAGGTCCCAAAACCGGGTCTACCTCTGGAAAGCGCTTCCACGGAAAGACTACTTCTTTAACGGAGTAAATCTTCTTATCCTTGGGAAGGAAGTCTGAACACACGTGAGCCTTTCCTTCTTCTATCCTTTTGAAAACTTCTGGAACAATTTCCCTTAACTTTTTGCCTATCAAGACCTTAGTTGCTATCTTTGCAAGGGGATAGCCTATGGTTTTGCTCACGAAGGGAATCGTTCTTGAAGCCCTTGGGTTTACCTCCAATACGTAAATTTCACCGTTTTGCACTGCAAACTGAACGTTAATTAGTCCCTTCACCTCTAAGGCTTTTGCGAGCTTACGGGTTTGGGACTTTACCTCTTCTACTATTTCGTCGGGAAGGGAGTAGGGTGGTATTGAGGCAGCACTATCTCCCGAATGAACTCCCGCCTCTTCTATGTGCTCCATAACCGCACCAATTAGAGTGTCCTCTCCGTCAGAAACCGCATCAACGTCCAGCTCAATGCTATCAACGAGGAACTTGTCTATGAGAACGGGTCTTTCGTTACTAACGCTTACCGCTTCCTCAAGGTATTCCTTTAGCTCGCTTTCGTCGTAAACAATACGCATAGCTCTTCCACCGAGAACGTAAGAGGGCCTTACGAGAACGGGATAGCCCACCTCTTGGGCAACCCTTAGGGCTTCCTCTTTGCTCCTTGCGGTGCCACTTTTGGGCTGTTTAAGCCCAAGGGAGATTACGAGCTGTCTAAAGAGCTCTCTGTCTTCAGCCCTGTCTATGTTTTCAGGTGAGGTTCCTAATATATTAACTCCCGCATTCTTTAAAGGGAGGGAAAGCTTTAGGGGAGTTTGCCCTCCAAACTGGAGTATAACTCCGTAAGGCTTTTCCCTTTCTATAATCTCCATAACGTGTTCAAATACGATTGGTTCAAAGTAAAGCTTGTTTGCCGTATCGTAGTCTGTAGAGACGGTTTCGGGATTGCAGTTCACCATAATGGCCTCGTATCCCTCCTCTTGAAGGGAAAAGACCGCATGAACGCAAGCGTAGTCAAACTCTATTCCTTGACCTATGCGGTTGGGCCCGCTTCCCAAGATAATAACCTTTTTGGACATATCAGAAAAATTTTAAAATAAAACTCCCATGGAGCTTATTTTTGAAAAGTCACGCCCCGGCACAAAGGGCTACAGACTTCCCCCCTTAGACGTAGAGGAGGTTGACCTAAAGGAAGTAGTGCCAGAAGGGTATCTAAGAGAGGAGTTAAATCTTCCAGAGGTTTCAGAACTTGAAGTGGTTAGACATTATACGAACCTCTCTCAGCTCAATTACGCGGTTGATACTACGATGGTGCCCCTTGGCTCTTGCACTATGAAGTATAACCCTCGTATAAACGAAGAGATAGCCTCCAATCCCAAGCTCACATCAATTCACCCTTTCACGCCGGAGGAATACCTTCAGCCCATACTAAGGTTAGCCTACGAATTAAAGCAGCTTCTAAAAGAGCTTGGAGGTTTTGCGGAGGTTTCCCTTCAGCCTGCTGCAGGAGCCCAAGGAGAGCTTCTTGGACTTTTGCTAATAAAGGCTTACCACGAAGATAAGGGAAATAAAGATAAAAAGGTAATACTCGTTTCAGACAGCGCTCACGGCACGAACCCTGCAACCGCAGCAATGTGCGGATTTGACATAAGGGTAGTAAAAAGCGACGCAGGTGGTGAGCTTGATTGGGAAGACTTTAAGAAGAACCTAAAGGAAGACGTAACAGCGCTAATGATAACGAACCCCAATACCTTGGGAATATTTGAAAGGAAGATAAAGGAGGTAGCAAGAGCCCTTCACGAGAACGACGCACTCCTTTACATGGACGGGGCAAACTTTAACGCCTTAGTGGGCAAGTTTAAGCCGGGAGAGTGGGGAGTGGATGTTATGCACTTTAACCTTCACAAGACCTTCTCAACGCCCCACGGAGGTGGAGGACCGGGCGCAGGAGCGGTAGGTGTTTCAGAAAAGCTAAAACCCTACCTTCCCGTTCCCCAAGTAGAGTTTGACGGAAAAAAGTATTTTCTCAATTGGGACATTCCCAAAAGCGTTGGAAAGCTCCTGACCTTTTGGGGACACTTCCTCGTGTGGGTCAAGGCGCTCGCTTACATCCTTTCTTACGGAAAGGAAATAGGAAAGGTCTCGGACTTTGCGGTTTTAAACGCAAGATACCTTAAGCACCTTTTAAAAGACCTTTTGAAAGACCCCTATCCCGATACCCCTTGCATGCACGAGTTTGTCCTTTCTGCTTCTAACCTGCTTAAGTACGGAGTAAGGGCAGTAGACCTTGCAAAGAGGCTTTTGGACTACGGCTTTTACGCACCCACTATCTACTTTCCGCTAATCGTAAAGGAAGCCCTCATGATAGAGCCAACGGAGACCGAAAGTCCCGATACGCTCCGCAGGTTTGCAAAAACGGTAAAAAGGATAGTCTTAGAAGCTAAGAAAAACCCAGAGCTTTTAAAAAACGCCCCCTTGCGAACGCCCGTAAGAAGGATAAAGGAAGCGGAAGCAAACAAAAATTTAATACTTACCTTTAGAGATGTTGTTAAGAGTAAGGAATCTTAAAAAGGTTTATCCAGACGGAACTCAGGCCCTAAACGGTATAGACCTTGAAGTTAAAGAGGGAGAATTTTTGGGGATAATGGGGCCCTCTGGCTCGGGAAAAAGCACGCTTCTTCACATAATCGGCGGTCTTGATAAACCTACCGAAGGGGAGGTTTTCTTATTTGGTAAGGAAATTACGAAGATGAGTGAGGACGAGCTTGCGGAGTTTAGAAAAAGGCGCATAGCGTATGTTTTTCAGTTTTACTACCTTTTGGAAGACTTTTCAGTCCTTGAGAACCTCCTAATAGTTGCGGAGATGGTAGGAATAAAGGACAAAGAGAAGAAGGCTAAGGAGATATTGGAGTTTTTAAGGCTTTCCCATCGGTTGAATCACAAACCTTATCAGCTCTCCGGCGGAGAGCAACAGAGGGTAGCCATAGGAAGGGCGTTAATCACCGAACCAAGCCTCATTCTTGCGGACGAACCCACTGGTAATCTTGACACTAAAGAAAGCATAAGAATTTTTGAGCTCTTTAGGGAGCTAAACAAACGGGGAATTACCTTTATAGTAGCAACCCACGACGAAAATTTAAAAAGCTTCTTTAGTAGGATAATAAAGCTAAGGGACGGCAAAGTAGAGGGAGAAATCACACCATCCTGAGGAGTCTTCTTATGGCTTGTTCTACCATTTCTTCCGTGGGTATGAAGTCGTGCCTTTCCAGTTCCATAGTGTCTCTAAAGTAGAGAATTGTGGGAAAGTTAAAGACTCCAAAGTCCTCAAAGGAGGTGTTCTTCGTAACATCCATGTAAAAGAAGTCTATCTTGTCTCCGTAAAGCTTTTGATACTTCTCAAGTATGGGTTTTATCTGCTCGTTTGCGGGATTGTCGGGAGAGGTAAAAACCACAACCGAGGGCTTTGGGTTTAGCATTACGGATTTGTAAAATTCCGCGTCGCTAACCTCTTTAAAGTCTTCAAACATCACAAACCTCCTTCGTTTAGGTCTTCTTCGTCGTTATCTTCAAACTCTATGTAATAACCAAAATATCCCTTTGCACTAAGGGCAGCTTTCTTTAAGCTTTCAAGGTATTTTACTATGTCCTCGTACTTCATAACGAGGGACTTTGCCCTTTGGTAGTCTTTCCTACGGAGGCGCCTGCTTCTTAAGATGTCCTTTAGCCCAATGAGCACGAGGTTAGCTTTGCTGTACTTTTCTTGCCACTCTTTCCAAAACTCCTTGGAAGTTATAGGGGTAGAAATTATGTAGTAGCTTAGTTCTTCAAGCTGACTTAAGAGTTCAAGTTCTAAAGACTTGTAAAAGGCTTTCATAAAGATAATTTTAATTAAATGAATCTCCTTAAGGAGCTTTTAAGGGAGCTCTCAACGGGTTTAAATCCGGCAGATTACCCACCTCAGTTTTTCAAAAGCCACCTCTCTTTTAGACTTAAGAAAAGCCGTATAGAGCCCGTCAAACACCCCCACATTCCCAACATAAACTCCTTTCTCTTCGTAGAAAGACAAAAAGAAATTCTTTTGAGAAATACCCAGCAGTTCGTTGAGGGCTATCCTGCTAACGATGTTCTCCTTTGGGGAGCCCGTGGGACGGGAAAGTCTTCGCTCGTGAAGGCACTCCTTGGCGTGTTTGGAGACAAAGGACTCAGAATAATTCAGCTCTACAAGGACGAGATTCCCGAACTTACGGAGCTCTACGAGGTTTTAAGGGACAAAGAGGAGAGATTTATCCTGTTTTTTGACGACCTTAGCTTTGAGCCCCACGAAGACAGCTTTAAACTTTTAAAGTCCCTCCTTGAAGGTGACATTGAAGAAAGACCCCCAAATGTCCTCGTTTATGCCACCACGAACAGGAGAAACTTAGTGCTAGAAAGGGAAGAAGAGGAGAAGTTTCCCGAAGAGTCCATGCAGGAGAGGGTTTCTCTTGTGGAGCGCTTTGGAATAAGGCTCCAATTTCCCCCTTTCTCCCAACAGAACTACTTAGAGATTGTTAAGAAGTACTTAGAGACCTTCGGTGTTGAGTTTAGTGAGGAAGTAAAGCTGGAAGCTCTAAGATGGGCAACCGAAAGGGGTAGCTTCTCGGGAAGGGTTGCTTTCCAGTTCGTTAAGGACCTACTTGGGAGATTGAGGATTAAAACCGATAGGATTTGACCGTATCTACTAAGAACTTAACCTTATCCATTTCCATGTCAGGGGCAAGTCCGTGTCCGAGGTTGAAAATATAACCCGTCTTTTTTGGAATGCTTCTCAAAAGGGAGAGGGTTTTTTCTCTTATGACCTCTTTTGAAGAGTATAGGACTGTAGGCTCCAAGTTTCCCTGAAAGGCTTTGTCGTAGAGTTTCATAGCCTCGGGAATTGAAATAGTCCAATCCACGGAAAGGCAGTCTGCCCTTGTGTCCGCAACGACGTCAATAAAGGCGCAAGAGCCCCTAAAGAAGTAAATAATCGGAACCTCTGAAAAGTCCTTTAGCTCGCTTATTAGGTAATTTACGAAGGGATAAACGAACTCCTCGTAGTCTTCCGCGCTAAGGTGGTTAGTCCAGCTGTCAAAGACCTGCACCACATCCGCCCCAGCTTTTATCTGCTCCTTTAAGTAAGCTATCTGGGTTTCCGTAAGGATTTCCATGAGTTTCTTAAACTCCCCTTCTTTTTCCCACATAAAGAGCTTGGTCTTTCTAAAGTCTTTACTTGCTCCGCCTTCTATAAGGTACGAAGCCAAGGTAAAGGGGGCACCGCCAAAACCTATAACGGGCACCTCGTCCTGAACCTCTTTAACCTTACGGATTATCTCAAAAACGTAAGCGTTTTCTTCGGGATTGTAGGGCTTTAAGTCTTTGACATTACTGCTCCAATAAAGCTTTGGACCCTCTCCTTCTGCGAACTCAAGCCCAACACCCAGAGCTTCTAAGGGAACCAGAATGTCGGAAAATATGATTATTCCATCCACTCCCAAGAGCCTCAAGGGAAGCAAAGATACTTCTACCGCAAGCTCAACGCTTTTGCAAAGCTCAAGGAAGTTGCTTACCCTGCTTCTTATCTCTCTGTATTGGGGCATGTATCTGCCCGCTTGACGCATTAACCATACGGGGAAACGCTCTACGGGTTCTTTTCTGAGACTGCGAAGAAGTAGGTCGTTTTTGGGCATGTATTTATTCTAAGGGAATTTGTGGTGCCGGAGGCGGGAGTCGAACCCGCACGCCCTTACGGGCACCGTCCCCTCAAGACGGCGCGTCTTCCAGTTCCGCCACTCCGGCTGTCTGAAAATTATATTATAAGCCTTCCCCGAAAATTTTCCAGCCCTTTGGCAAGAGAGACTATATTATTGATAAGTGGAGGTTGGAAAAAGGTTATGAAAGTTGGATACGTTGCGATAGTGGGAAAGCCAAACGTAGGTAAGTCTACCCTTTTGAATAACATACTGGGGACTAAGGTTTCCATAATTTCCCCAAAGGCTGGAACTACTCGTATGCGCATTCTCGGGGTAAAGAACTTAGAAGAGCCCGAAAAAGCTCAGATTATTTTCTTGGACACCCCGGGAATATACGCTCCAAAAGCGAGTGACGTACTTGGCCAGTCTATGGTGGAAATTGCTAAACTATCCTTAGAAGAGGCGGACGTAATACTCTTTATGATTGACGCAACAGAGGGTTGGAGACCAAGGGACGAGGAAATATACCAAAACTACATTAAACCCCTTGGAAAGCCCGTTATAGTCGCAATAAACAAGATAGACAAGCTTGGACCCGCTAAGATGGTTCTTCCCCTTATTGAGGAGATTCACAACAAGCATCCAGAGCTTACCGAAATCGTGCCAATCAGCGCATTAAAGGGAGCTAACTTAAAGGAGCTAATAAAGACAATTCTTAAGTATCTTCCCGAAGGGGAACAGCTCTTTCCCGAGGACATGATTACGGACCTCCCCCTAAGGCTCCTTGCTGCGGAAATAGTAAGGGAAAAGGCTATGATGCTAACCCGTGAAGAAGTTCCTACCTCTATAGCGGTGAAAATAGACGAGATTAAACCCGGGGATAAAAATCCCAACATGCTCGTAATAAGGGGGGAGATAGTCGTTGACAGGGAAAACCTAAAACCTATAATTATTGGAAAAAACGGCCAAAGGTTGAAAGAGATTGGAAAGAGAGCAAGGGAAGAGCTTGAACTTATGCTTGGAAGACCAATTTACTTAGAGCTTTGGGTAAAGGTCATTCCCGATTGGAGAAGAAGGCCTGAGTATGTGCGTTTGTTTGGCTATAGTTTCTGATTATGTAATCTGGAGGTAGAAGTATGGGTTGGACTATAAGGACTGTCCTTTTATTAGGTCTTTTAACGGGACTCCTGTTGGCTATTGGAGGAATTATTGGCGGAAAAACTGGTATGTTTATAGCCCTAATAGTTGCAGGAATTATGAACTTTATTAGCTACTGGTTTTCCGACAAGATAGTCCTTTCTATGTACGGAGCTCGGGAGATATCTTACGAGGAAGCTCCGTGGCTTCACGATATGGTTGCGGAGCTTGCCAGAAGGGCAAACATGCCAAAACCCCCCATATACCTCGTTCCCATGGAACAGCCTAACGCCTTTGCGACGGGAAGGGGACCCGGCCATGCAGCAATTGGGGTAACGAGGGGAATATTGGAGATTCTTGACCCAGAAGAGCTAAAGGGAGTTCTTGCCCACGAGCTTGCTCACATAAAGAACAGGGACGTTTTAGTGGCTACTATAGCAGCAACCATAGCGGGTGCTATTGGATATCTTGCAAACATGGCACAGTGGGCTTTATTCTTCGGTGGGCTAAATAGGGACGAGGAGAGAGAGGGAGGAGGAATAGCGGAAACCGTAGGAGCTATCCTTATGATTATCATCGTTCCTATAATTGCTACGATTATTCAGCTTGCGATTTCCCGTTCAAGGGAATACCTTGCGGACGAGACTGGAGCAAAGATTTGCGGATGTCCTGTTGCACTTGCAAGGGCACTAAAGAAAATAGAAGAATATGTCATGCAAGTTCCTGCTAATGTAAATCCCGGAACCGCTCACCTCTTTATAGAAAATCCCCTAAAGGGTGGAGGACTGCTTGAGCTTTTATCTACTCACCCCTCTACCGAAAAGAGAATTCAAAGACTGTGTGAGCTCGCAAGAAAGATGGGACAAAACTGCTATTCTTTATAAAGGTAGTATAATTTTATTTAGTTAGGCGACGTGGCCGAGCGGTCAGGCGGGGGACTGCAAATCCCCTTTACGGCGGTTCGAATCCGCCCGTCGCCTCTCTATATGATTTTTATCCGTAGCAAAGACTAAACGAAGTAAGTATAATACCTTAGCACCATGTTAGTTCCTTTTATACCGTTATTAGCGATTCTTATAAATGTCTGGATAAAAGACAGGTATAAAGTGGCAAAAGTCAGCGTTTATGCTTCCGGTATAACTTTTCTCCTCAGTCTTTTCTTCCTAATTACTTACGCGATAAAGCCCGAACCCAGGAAGTTGTCTTTAATCCCACCTTTTGAGTTTTACTTTGATGCCCTTTCTGCGGTGATGCTTACCGCGGTATCTGGAATCAGCTTCGTAGTTCACAAGTATTCGGTTAAATACCTCCAAGAGGAGGAAGGCTACAAGAGGTTTTTCGTTCTTCTTGACTTAATCACCGTAGCTTTGCTGATGCTGGTTTCTGCGGACAACATGCTCCTGTTTTTGTTCTCTTGGAACACAGTAGGAGTCCTTTTGTACCTGCTTCTTAATCACAACTACAGAAGAAAGGAGGCGGTTAAGTATAACCTCTGGACGCTCGTTATTCACAAACTTGGAGACATTCCACTTTTCTTAGCTCTTGGTATTCTCTTTACTAAACTTGGAACCCTTTCCCTGTCGGAAAGCTTTAGTAGGCTTGGGGAGATTTCTTCCGAGACTTTTCTCCTTGAGGGAGTAGCCCTTCTTGTAGTGCTCAGTGCCTTTATGAAGTCCGCCCAAATTCCCTTTCACCTTTGGCTTCCCTACACCATGGAAGGGCCAACTCCCGTTTCTGCGCTCATGCACGCTGGAATAGTAAACGCAGGTGGTTTTCTAATAAACCGCTTTGCTCCCGTATTTTATTACGCAGACCTTAGTTTTCACTTGGCGTTCTTGGTGGGCCTTTTGACGGCTGTTTTAGGCTCAATTCTTATGCTTGCGCAAAGTGACATTAAGAAAGCTCTTGGTTATTCAACGGTAGGTCAAATGGGATACATGATTATGGAAGCAGGAGTTGGTGCCTTTGCCCTTGCTATATACCACCTTATAGCCCACGGAATATTTAAGGCTACGCTCTTTATGAACTCGGGAAGCATCATTCACCAAGCGAGAAAGGATACGAACATACCTAAGGACGAGATTTACTCTTACTTAGCAAAAGGCTCTTTACCTCCAAGGAGGCTTCCTTGGCTTGTTTTCGCAGTAATAACCGTAGTCGTTCCCTTGGTAATAGTAGTTTTTGCCCACCTGTTTGTAAGCGAAGATTTCTTCCAGTTTCAGGGAGCCATAGTTTTACTTTTCTTTGGTTGGATAACTGGCGCTCAAGTGATATTCTCAACCTACAGACACGCCATATACAGCGTAGCAAAGCTTCTTTTATTTACCGTAATTTCTTTCTCCGTCGTAATTTTAGGATACGTAGTGATAGGTCACAGCTTTGAGGCGTTTTTGTATCCCGATAAGGAGTTCGTAAGAAAGCTCTATCAAAACGCACAAATAAACGAACTTCTCTTTGACCTTCAGGTGATTGCCTTAGCCCTTATTATAGCCGGGGGGTGGTTCTTAGCCTATTACGCAAGTGAAAATAAAGAGAAACTTTCTCCACTCTACCAGAGGTATTACGAAAAGCTCTACAAACTTCTCTACGAAGAGGTTTACTTCCCAAGGTTGTATAAAGGCTTAGGAAGGCTCTTTAACTACCTTTCAGAAAGGCTAAACGCTTTAACGAGGTGGTTGTAAGATGGAACTGGCAATAAACTTTCTTGCTATACTACTTTTGCCAATAATTCCTACATCCTTCCTTTACTCCGTGCTTTTAAGAAAGGCAGAAGGTTTTAGGTTGTTGATTTATCCCGCTTTGCTGTTCTTGGGGTATTTCGTCGTGTTTTCAGAAGCGATACATCCAATTCTCAGAATAGTTGCCTACCTTTCTTCGGCGATTTACGCCCTAAAACTGCTTTCTGCGGACAGCTTCAACGCCTTCCTTAGGTTTTTGTTCTTTTCAGTAGCGGGCTTGGTATTGGCATTAGGGATTTCCCCTATCTTATACGCCCTTGGCTTCCTTCTTTTGGTTTTAATAGCTAAAAAGCTAAAGGAGATTTACGGAACGACCTCTTTCAGGATTACGGGAGGCCTTCTTGACGCAAACAAGCCAGTTGCCTACGCACTTATGTTTTCCTACACGCCATTTATACTCTTTTACACCTTTACGGTAGGACAGCTAATAGCTTTCCCGCTAAAAGCCCTGCTCTTTTCTCTAATTAACATTTTCTGGACCGTAGGCTTTGGAAAGCTCTTTAAAGAGGTAATAGGACTTAAGAGGAGGGGGTTTTAAGATGAGCAAGCTTGGTGAAAGACTAAAGATAAGAAGCATAGTATTCTTAGCGGGAGAAGCTCTTCCTTTCTTTTGGCCTATGCGCACTTTCACTTCCCGTAATCCCCTTCACGGACTTAGAAGCTTGCCCTTTAGGGAAGCGGTAAAGCTGGGAGAAAAGTACTTCAAAGGAAAGGCTTTTCTTTCAAGGGAGCAGTGGGTTGAGCTATTAAAAAAAGGAAGAATAAAGGAAGAGTTTGTAAGGGAAGAGTTTGAAAAGTTTTTTGGAGACAAAGAATTAGCGGAGGGTTTTCTGCGTTTTATTCTCAACAATCCAAAACTTAGTCCCCAAAGCGTTAATTTTGTGGGAAGCGGAATCTTGAAGGACTTCTTTAAGGAGGAGCTTGAGCTAAGTAGAGTAAGGGAAAGGCTTTTGAGAATCCTAAAGGAAGAGGAAACCCTTTCGGAGTTCGTTGACAAGCTTTATGGGACCGAGATAACGGACGAGGTAAACGAAAGACTCATAAGGTTCTGCGCAGCTTTTCTTGACGAGGGGCAAGCGGTCTTTGAGCTTCCCTACCGAGAGGAGGGCTTCTTTAAAGCTTGGCAGAAGTTAAGTTATTCCAAAGACGTCTTTGATTCTTCCGAGGACGCCTTAGTGTTTGCTCTAAAGGAGCTTGGAATTCCCGAAGAGCTATGGGAAGAACAGCTTAGATTGGAGCTTTTCAAACTTCGCGGATGGGCAAGTTTTATAAATTGGAGAAGCTCAAACAAGTTCTATTACTGGCAACAGATATATCCCGTTGATTTGGTGGATTACTTAGCGGTAAGGCTCCTTACTTACATTGATGTAGCTAAGGAAGAGGGATTGCCCTTTACCTACAAGGAGCTTTTTAGACTCGTTGAAGAAAAAACGGAGGAGGTTTTCTTAAGAAGGGAATTAAACACCGGAAGCGTGGTTCCGGAGCTGGTTGAGGAAGTAGAAGAGGTTCTAAAGTGCAAAAATCCTTCGGAATACTTTAGCCATTACGCAGAGGCTAAAGCCAAATTTCTTTCAGACAAGTGGGAGGGCTATCTTCTCAAGTTAAAAGAGGAGGGGAAGCTGAAAATAGACCTTCCCAAACTTTACAAACTCTACAGGAGATTTGAAGAGGAAGAGGGTTTTATGTGGCTAAGGGCTCTTGAGAGGAGTTACGAAGAAAGACTTCTTAAGGGCATAAAGCAGAATGTGGATAAAGTTAAGAAGGGAGAAGTTCAGGCTCTCTTTTGTATAGATGTTCGTTCCGAAAGGTTTAGGAGAAACCTTGAAGAGCTAAGCGATAGATACCAAACCTTTGGTATAGCGGGATTTTTTGGAGTTCCCGTAAGCTTTATAGAGCTTGAGAAGGGACACGAAACTTACTTGTGTCCCGTTATTATAAGGCCTAAGAATGTCGTTCTTGAGCTTATGGACAAAAAGCTTGAGCCAGAAATTGAGGAGCTTCACAAGGTTTCAGAAAAGATTCTAAAGGACCTTAAGAACAACGTCCTAACGCCTTACATAACCGTTGAAGCTATAGGTCTTTTGTTTGGATTTGACATGATAGGAAAAACCTTCTTTCCGTTAGCATACGCAAAGCTTAGGGAAAAGCTCTTTCCAAAGAAAGAGCCAAGAAGGCTTCTTATAGACAAACTCACGAAGGAAGAAGCTGTCAAAATAGTAGAAACCCTGCAACACGAGCTAATAGTTTTTGCCCTTGAGAAAGAGCTCGGATTGAAGAGCGTTCCCTACTACCTTATTGATAGATTAAGAAGGATAGCTCTGGAGGAAATTGAAGACGGAGAAACGGCAAAGATGCTCGGAATTACGGAAGAAAGGTTAAAAGAGTTCATTCACAAGCTAAGAAAGGTTTACAAGATAGACAGGGGATACCAACAGCTGTATTTGGAAAAGCTTGCAAAGGTTGGATTTACTCCCCACGAAAAGGCTTTCTTCGTTGAAAACGCTCTTAAGTCCATTGGTCTTACGGAGAACTTTGGGAAGCTCGTTCTCGTAATAGGGCACGGGAGCACTTCGGAAAACAATCCCTACGAGTCTGCCTTAGACTGCGGAGCTTGCGGAGGGGACAACGGTATCGTAAACGCAAGGGTTTTTTCCGCAATGGCAAACGATAAAAAGGTAAGGGAAATCCTAAGGAGTAGGGGAATAGAGATACCAGACTACACTTACTTCGTTCCGGGTCTTCACAACACCACGACCGACGAGGTGGAGTTCTACGACACGGAAGACCTTCCCGAAGAACACAAAAAACTCCTTGAGGAAGTCAAAAAAGACTTTAAAGTTGCTGGAAGAAGGACCGCCTTAGAGAGGAGCAAAGCTATGCCCTTGGGAGATTGCAAAACAGAAGAGGAAGCGGAAAAATTCGTAAAAACTAACTCCGTTGATTGGACTCAGGTAAGGCCGGAGTGGGGACTTTCTGGAAATTACGCCTTTGTAATTGGTAGAAGGGAGCTCACAGAAGGGCTTAACTTAGAGGGAAGGGTCTTCCTTCACTCTTACGACTACAGAAAAGACCCAAAGGGATTACTCCTTGAAACTATTCTCTCTGGTCCTATGTTCGTAGGCCACTGGATAAACATGGAGTACTTCTTCTCCACTACGGATAACGAAAACTACGGAAGCGGAAGCAAGGTTTATCACAACGTAGTGGGAAGAATAGGCGTTATGACGGGAAACTGGAGTGACCTCAGAATGGGGTTGCCTTCTCAGACGGTCTTTTTAGACGGCAAACCCTTCCACGAACCCATTAGGCTTATAGTCGTGGTTGAAGCTCCGTTAAATCTCGTTCAATTAGTTCTCAAAGGCGTTCAGGTGGTTAGAGAGCTCGTTGGAAACCAATGGATTAACTTTATAGTCTTTGACCCAGAGCAAAAGAAGTTCTTTAAGTATTTAAGCGGGGATTGGAAGGAGGTAGGGGTATGAGCCAAGTGGAGCTCCATAAAATGAAAAAGTTGGAAATTATAGTTAAGGGAGAAGACCTTCAGTTCGTTCTTGACCTTCTTGAGAGAGCTGGAGTTCCGGGCTATACGATAATTCACAATCTCTCTGGAAAGGGAAGTCACGGCTTTCACGAGGGACACCTTCTTTTTAACGAGGAAGACGTTTTAGACATGGTCGTAGTCGTAACGGACGAAGAAAAGAGTGAGGCTATACTGGAGGGACTTTTGCCCTTTTTCAACAAGCACTCGGGCGTAGTTTTCGTGTCGGAGGTTATGGTAAGTAGGCTCCAGAAGTTCAAAACAAGCTAATCAAGTTCAGCTACGAAGATAAGCACGAGTCCTAAAAAGGTCCTTTCGCTCGCCACCTTTCTGAAACCTTCCCTTTTAAAGGTTTCTTCAATTTCTTCTAAGCTAAAGCTCTTTTCTATAGAATGCACGAAAAACTCCCACTTGTCCCTCCCAAATATTAAGAGTCCTATCGGTAGGAGAACGGTCTTCATCAAAAGGAGCAAAAGCCCACTTCCCTTAAACTTCCTTATGTCTATAAGCCCTACCCTTCCTCCTTTTTTTAGAACCCTTTTTGCCTCCTTTAGGAATCTCTCTTGATTTTCCAAGTGTCTAAACACGAGGGAGAGTGATATTCTGTCAAAGCTTTTGTCCTTAAAGGGTATGTCTTCTCCGTCCGCAACCAAGAAGTAACATCCACCACACTTTTCCTTTGCTACTTTTAACATCTCGTAGGAAAGGTCTATGCCTATCCTTAGCTTGGAGCTGTTTAGTTTTCTTAAGACTTCTCCCGTTCCCGTTCCCACGTCAAGCCAGCTTTCCCTTTCTTCCATAAGCTCTATTAACCTTTTTTGCCACCTGTGTATTCCACCAAATGTAGCCAAGCTCAAGAATTTATCGTAAATTCTTGCAATTCCTGAAAATACGCTTGCCACTACCTTTTTAGCCGTCATAGCTTTAATTATCCATAAAATTTTCCTTATGGGCTTAAGGATTAAGGAAGAGCCGTCAGACTTCTACGTAAAGGAGATAAAGACCCTTCCAATAAAGGAAAGGGGAAGGTTTGCTTACTACCTTTTAAAGAAAGAAAACCTCACCACTATAGACGCCCTCAGAGAAGTGTCAAAAAGGCTCGGCATTCCTTTAAAAAGTATCGGATTTTTGGGACTAAAGGACAAAAAAGCCATAACGGAGCAGTTTATCTCAATAGAAGCTACTGAAAAACTTCCCAAGAACCTCAAAGGCAAAAACTGGGAGCTTAGCTTCGTTGGATTTGGAGACGAACCTCTAAGACTTGGGGAGTTTGAGGGCAACTACTTTGAGGTAGTGATAAGGGGGGTGACTAAGAAGCACAAAAAGGTTTTTGAGAGGATGCTTCCCCTCGTTGAGAAGTACGGATGTGAGAACTACTTTGGGGAGCAGAGATTTGGCTCGGTAAAGCACGCCCAAGAATTTGTCCTTAAACACCTTCTTAAGCACGACTACGAGGAGGCCATGAAGGAATACCTAACCTCTCTTAAAGACAAAAGGCTAAAAAAAGAGCTTTTAAAAGCTTGGAAAGATTGGGACAGATTCTTAGCCCTAATGCCCAAAGGCTCACAGGCTGAAGTGGAAGTGGTAAAGGCCTTAAAAAGGGGAGAGAGCTTCAAAAATGCCTTTATGGTTCTTCCCAAAAATGTGAGGCTTATGTTCGTCTTTGCATACCAAAGCTACCTGTGGAACCGCTACTTGTACACCTTCGTCGTCAGATACCTTCCCCACTGCAAGACCCCATTCCTTAAGTGGGAGCTTGCCTTTTTTAACGAAATGAGCGAAAAAGTGTGGGAAGAAATAAAGGACTTAGAGATACCCTACCTTGGAACGGACTACCCTCCTCAGAATAAAAAGGTAGAGCTCATAATAAAGGAAGTCCTTCAAGAGGAGGGGATTACTCCTAAGATGCTGATGGCTGAGCGAATAGGGATAAAGCTGTTTTCCGACGGCAAAAGAAAAGCCTTTTTCAGACCTGAAAACCTTAAAGTGTTAGAGGAAAATAGGGGAAGTTTAAAGCTCTCTTTTACGCTTCCTCCCGGAAGCTACGCTACGATTCTTTTGAGAAAGCTATTTTGCTCAGAGATTAACGATTAGAGCCTTTTTAGCTTTTTCCAAAAGCTCGTTATAAAGTCAAGCAGAATGTGAAAAAGGTCCGCAACAATAACCCCAAGCACGAAGTAAAACCCTTCCTCGCTTTTCATAAAGCTTTCCAAGAAGTCTAAGGGATTAAAGTTTAAATACTCCCTTGGGGTGTAGTTCGTAAAAGAAAAAACTCCCAAGAGCGCAAAATACAAGAAAACGCTCAGAAATCCCAAGTAAAAGAGCTTCACGAGACTTCCTAAAAAGGGAGTGTGGGTTATTCCCCTGTGCCTGCTAAAAACCCAAAAGGGAAGCCAGAGGTAGCGGAAAGCCTTCCACCTTTTTGCGGGTCTTGAGAAGCTAAGGTCAATGTCAGGGGAAAGGAGAAATGTTCCCAAAAAGTAACCAACGGAAAAGGGAATAACGTATTCCTTTGGAAGAAGATATACTACCGGCAGGTATAGAACGATGTTAAAAAGTTCGTGCGTCCTATGAAGAGCCATCTTCTACGTCCTCTAAAAGAAGTTCTTCACCCGTAAAGCTATAAAGAAATCTCTTTCCCTCAGAAAGGGCGTTAAGCAGTCTTTCGTCCCACACCCTTAGTCTAACCCCGTCTATCTCAACCTCGTAGCGGGAGATTACTCTGGGATTTTTAACCCTTCCCATAAAAACGGGGTAGGGATTGCCCTCTCCGTAGGGCTCTAACTTTGAAAGCAAAGCTAAAAGCTCAGAACTTAGCTCTCTTGGCTCAAGCTCGTAATCAACAAAAATACTTGGCTCTTCCCGTGAAACCTCTTCAAAGAGTTCGTTAACTTTTTCCTTAAATTCCTCAATCCTCTCGGAAGGAAGGGTTAGCCCCATAGCCTTGTCGTGTCCGCCCCACTTTAGAAACATGTGGGAGAGCTTGCTAACCCCCTCGTATATGTTAATTCCTTCTGAGCTTCTCAGAGAACCAACCGCTTTTCTTTTCCCAAGGAAGAAAACGCCAACGGGCTTTCCAAGCTCGTCCGCAAGCTTTCCCGCAACTATTCCCAAAATTCCGGGATGCCATCCTCTATCCCATACGACGATAAAGTTTTTATCCTCTTCCCACTGAGCTTTCTTTTTTGCTTCCTCAAGGGTCTTTCTCGTTAAGATTCTTCTCGTCCTGTTTAGGCTGTCAAGCTGAAGTGCTAAGTTTCTTGCCCTTTTTTCGTCCTTTTCCACTAAAAGCCTAAGAGCTATGTCTGGTTTTGATATCCTTCCCGGCGCGTTCAAACGGGGAGCAAGGTCAAAGTAAACGGTTTTAGAGGTTATCCTCTTTACTCCTGAGGTTTCAAGCAGGGCTCTAATTCCCGGCTTTTTTATTTTTCCCTCAAGCACGTAGTTCATAAGCTCTAATCCTTTTACGCTGAGTATGCGGTTTAGGGGATTGAGTGGCATACAGTCCGCAAGTAGCCCAAGGGAAACGAGGTCCAAAAACTTCCTTACATCTAAGTCTAAATCAAGCTCCCTAACGAGAGCAGCAGCCAGATAAAAGCTCAGAGCTGAAGAGGACAAATCTCTCAGTAGCTTATTTTTAGACTGAAAACGGGGATTTATAAGAATAGCCTTTTTGGGAACCCTTTCTGGAATGTTGTGATGGTCAAGGACTATAGTGTCTATGCGGGAATTGTCAATCTCTTCCACTGCCGAAGTGCCGTTGTCAATCGTGATTAGCAAGTCTCCGTATTTTTCAAATACGGAGATAATCCTTTGGTTTAGACCGTAACCCGTTTGTCTGTTTGGAAGAATAGGGCAGACTTTAGCACCCGCCTCTTTTAGGACTGAGTAAAGGATAGAAGTTCCCGTAATCCCGTCAACGTCGTAGTCCCCATAAAGGATTATCCTTTCACCGCTCTTTATCGCTTTCTTTATCCTTTCTACCGCTTCCTGAATGCCCGGAAGAAGACTGTAGCTTGGTATTTTTGAAAGCTTTGGTTCTAATAAAAGTTCTACCTCTTCTTCAAAGCCCCTGTTTGCAAGAATTTGGGCAAAGACCCTTCCAAAGCGCTTTACCGTTTCCTCTTTTGGTTTTATCTGTCGGTATAAGAGTATCCACCTCTTTCCCGAAACCCCTTTCATTTTAGTCTTAAATATTAATATTAATAATAAAGAGGCTAAGAGTTCTGAAGTAGGCGAAAACCCCTATAGAGATAGTGAAGGAAAGAAATCCATATAAAGAACAGAGTTATAGGAGATAAGAAGTCAATTAGGATTTTAAGGTGCCGTAAATAATAAAGGTTTAAAAAAGCTACCAAAATCAGCTCTAAGGAAACTAAGAAAGTAGTAACTTTCCCAAAAATGGAAGGCTCAGGGACGAAGTTATACCTTCTTAAGTAAAGCCCTCCAACTATAAGCGATACATCCCTTAAAAGCAAAGAAAAGAATATAGTCTTTGGAAGACCGTATTCTGAAAGAAAGGTATAAGAAAATAAAGCGAAAGAGGCAAAAACCTTATCACCCAAAGGGTCTAAAAATTTCCCCAGAAGACTTTCTACTTTGAGCTTTCTTGCGAGAAATCCGTCTAAAAAGTCCGTTATAGCGAGGAATACTACTAACGAAAAAGAAAAGGCATATTCTTTCTTAACGACTAAAAGGGGAATAATAGGAGAAAGAACAATCCTAAGACCGCTGAGAAAATTCGGAAAACTTCTTAATCTCATTCAGTATGTATTCCAAGACCTCTTCTGGAGTTTTTCCAGTAGTATCAATTATTATTGCATCTTCTGCGGGTTTGAAAGGGTATTTGGGTCTTTCCGCATCCCTTTTATCTCTTTCTAATATCTGCTTTAGAATTTCCTCGTAACTAACCTCTTTTCCAAGGGCTTTGAGCTGTTCGTATCGCCTCCTTGCTCTTTCTTCTGGAGATGCGGTTATAAAAAACTTAAGCGGTGCTTCGGGAACTATGTGCGTTCCCCCATCTCTACCCTCTACGATAACCTGCCTGTCGTTAATAATACTCCTAAAAAAGGAGTTTATTCTCTCTCTAAATTCAGGAATGGCTCCAAGGAGTGAGGCGTATTTTGCTACCTCTTCGGTTTTTAGCTCCTCTTCGTCAACTACTTTGCCTTCTACTATTACAATAGTCCTTCCGACTTCTGGCACAACTTGAAGGGACTCCTCAAAAAGGAGTTCCCACCTTTCTAAGGGAAAGTTTTTGACTTTCAAAAGGTATCCAAAGGTTCTATAAACTAATCCAGTCTCTAAGTAGGGAATTCCTAAGACTAAGGAGAGCTTTTTTGCTATCGTGCTCTTTCCGCTTGCAGAGGGCCCGTCTATGGTTATCTTCATAACTCAGGATATTATGATATCCCCTCCAATTATAGGCGCGTTGCTAATTCCGCGAAGTTTGAGCTCAAGGTCAGCTGGCTTTCTTGCGTAAAGGAGCGCCGTTTCAAAGTCTATTAAGCCTTTTTTGTAGAGCTCCTCTAAGTGCTGGTCAAAGGTCTGAGAACCGTATACGGACTTTCCTTTTTCTATAAGGTCTGGTATGTCGTGAAGTCTGTTTTCTAATATCGCTTCCCTTATAGTGCCTGTCATTATCATTACTTCTACTACGGGAATCTTACCGCTTCCGTCTTTCTTAGGTACCAATCTTTGAGAGAAAACGGCAAGTAGCGTTGATGCGAGCATCTGCCTGACTTGTTCTCTGAATTCTGCGGGAAACATTCCTATAAATCTGTTTATCGTTTCTACTGAGTCAATGGTGTGAAGCGTTGAAAATACGAGGTGTCCCGTTTCCGCCGCGTGAAGGGCGGTTTTTGCGGTTTCAGGGTCTCTGATTTCTCCTACGAATATAATGTCCGGGTCTTCTCTAAGGGCAGCTCTAAGACCCTCTAAGAACGACGGCGTGTCTAAACCTACCTCCCTTTGGGAAATAAAGCACATAATGTCCTTAAACAGATACTCAATAGGGTCCTCAATGGTAATGATTACCTTTCTTGACCTTTTATTTATTTCGTTTATTATTGAAGCAATGGAAGTAGACTTTCCAGAACCAGTTGGTCCAGTTACGAGAATGAGTCCTGCAGAGTGCTTCAAAGCCGTCTCAAGCATTACGGGAGGAAGGTTTAGCTCCTTGAAAAGAGGAACGTCAAAAGGAATAACCCTAAAGGCAATTGCGTAGGTTCCCCGTTGTTTGTAAACGTTGACCCGAAAACGGGAAACCTGGGGAATGGTGTAAGAAAGGTCAACTTGTCCCTTTTCTTCAAGTTCCGTTCTTTTCTTAGGTTGTCCTTTAAAAACGCTCTCCAAAAAGATATCCATTAATTCCACAGTAATTACGGGAAACTCCTCTAACCTCTCAAGTCCACCTTCTCCCCTTATTGTGGGCTTCGTTCCTACCTTTAGGTGTATGTCACTCGCTTTCAGCTGGAGTGCTTTCTTTAGTATTTGTTCTAACAAGGCCCGCCACCTCTCTTACTTTTTGTTCAATCTCTTCAGCAAGCTTTGGATTTTCCTGAAGATACTTCTTAACTTGTTCCCTTCCTTGCCCAAGTTTTTTATCTCCGTATGCATACCACGAACCGCTTTTGACCAAAATTCCAAGGTTCGTAGCCACATCTATAAGGTCACATAACTTACAAATACCCTCACCGTAAATTATGTCAAACTCCGCCTCTTGGAAGGGTGGTGCGAGTTTGTTCTTAACCACTTTTACGCGAGCTCTGTAGCCCCTTTTGTCGCTTCCTTCCTTTAGCTCTCCTACCCTTCTTACCTCTAATCTCATGTCTGCGAAAAACTTAAGAGCCCTTCCACCGGGCGTGGTTTCGGGGTTTCCAAACATTACGCCTATCTTTTCCCTGATTTGGTTTATGAAGATTAAAGCGGTATTACTTTTGTGAACCGCTCCCTTTAACTTTCTAAGAGCTTGAGACATAAGTCTTGCCTGCTTTCCTATCTGTGCCTCTCCCATTTCCCCTTCAAGCTCGTCCTTGGGAACGAGCGCAGCTACCGAGTCAATGACTATAACATCAACCGCTCCGCTGTTTACCAAGCTCTCCGCTATCTCTAAGGCCTGCTCTCCGTAGTCTGGCTGAGAGATGTAGAGATTGTCAACGTCCACACCCAGCTTTTTTGCGTACTTAGGGTCAAGGGCGTGTTCCGCATCAATAAATACCGCTATTCCTCCCCTTTTTTGAGCCTCGGCTATGATGTGAAGGGTAAGCGTAGTCTTTCCCGAGCTTTCTACGCCGAAGATTTCCGTAATTCTTCCCTTTGGAATTCCACCTATGCCTGTGGCTATGTCCAAAGCCAAAGAGCCCGTTGGAATTACTTCAACCTCAATCTTTTCTGCGGTCCTTAGGGGCATTATAGCCCCTTTTCCAAAGCGCCTCTCAATGTTTGAAATGGCAGCCTCTAAGGCTTTCATCTTCTCAGATAAGTTTTCTCCAACCTTTACCATAGATTAAACCTCCACTACTCTGGGAACTACGAAAAATCCTTCCTCTTGCTCGGGAGCGTTCATAAGGGCTTTCTCCCGAGGAAGGGAAGGCTTAGGAACGTCCTCACGCATAGGGGTTTCTACAAATTCCTGAATATAGGGTTCCACCCCCTCGGTGTCAAGCTCCTCAAGCTGGCTTACGAAGTTAAGAATGTCCGCCAGCTGTTTTTGAAAAAGCTCCACCTCCTCTTCTTTAAGCTCAAGGTTAGCAAGCTTTGCTATCTTTAAAACCCAGTCTCTATCCACCTGCATGCTTAATTTAAATAATATAATTTTTCTCCAAAGGAAAGTGTTAGCAAGTTATGCTCAAGATTTTTTATAATCTCATTGTTAAAGCCCTTAGGGGGACCTAAATTAGTTTATTATGAAAACTGAAGCAAAGTGGTGGAGAAAGTTAGAAGAGGATAAAGTTGAGTGCTATCTTTGTCCCGTAGGGTGTAAGCTAAAAGATGGAAGCGTAGGCTCTTGCGGGGTTAGAGCTAATATCGGAGGCAAGCTCTACACCTTTACTTACGGCTCTTTAATCTCCGGGGCAATAGACCCAGTAGAGAAAAAGCCACTCTTTCACTTCCTACCGGGACACAAAACGCTAACGATAGCCACGCCGGGATGCAACCTCCACTGCAAAGGATGTCAAAACTGGGAAATATCCCAAGTTCCAAAGGGAGAAATATTTAGAAACAGGTTTTTTGACGAGACCTTCGTTCCGCCCGAGTGGGTAGTTGAAAAAGCCTTAGAACACGGATGTGAAAGTATTTCCTACTCCTACTCAGACCCCACCATATTTGCGGAATACATGCTTGAAGTTGCCAAAAGGGCAAAAGAAGCGGGATTAAAAAACATAATGGTAACCGCAGGATACATAAATCCCGAGCCCCTTGAAGAGATTGACCAATACATAGACGCTTACAGCATAGACCTAAAGTTCTTTGACGACAAAGTCTACAGGGAGTACTCAAAGGGAAGATTAGAGCCTGTCCTTGAAACTATTAAGTACGTATTCAACAAAGGAAAGTGGGTTGAGCTAACTACCCTTATAGTTCCCAAATACCTAACAGAAGAGCAGATAAAAGGTATTGCACACTGGATTGGAAGCGAGCTTGCCCCTTGGGTTCCGTGGCACCTCTCAAGGTTCTTCCCCCACTACAAGGCAACGGACCTTCCCCCAACGCCCGTAGAAGACCTCTTAAAGGCTTACCAAATAGGAAAGGAAGCGGGACTTGAGTATGTCTATGTAGGAAACCTCTTTGGAAACGACTACGAAAACACCTATTGTCCAAAGTGTGGAAGCGTAGTTATTGGAAGAAAGGGATACTTTATAACTGAGCTGAACTTAAAAGACGGAAAGTGTGCAAGTTGTGGCTACGAAATTAAGGGAGTTTGGGATTAAGAAGAAGTAAATAAAATCCTTTAAAATTTTCTTTGTATTATGAATAACTTGCGACAAGCAATTGGCAGATTTCTTTACGACTTGTTGGAAAACGAGAGGGAGTTCGTCTTCATAACTTACAACTCCTTTTCTTTTACGGTAATCCTTCTTTCCGTTATTTTGGGGATATACGACGTATCTCAAGGTCTTCATTCAAAAATTCACGGGTTAATTCTTTTCGTTGAGTATACGGCGAGCTTTTTTATCGCCTTTGAGCTCGTTGGTAGGTTTTTCCTTGCGGAAAACAAGCTTAAGTATCTTTACCATCCTTTAACCTTACTGGACTTGGTAGCCCTCATTCCCTACATGCACGCCTTTAGACTCTTAAGAGTAATAGTTTTACTCTTCCGCCTTTTGAGATTGACTTACAGGTATAGGTTCTTTTTTGGCTTTTTGAGTAAAGTCTTTAAAGAGATTAGCTACGAGCTTTTCTTCGTTTTTAGCTTGTTCTTTGCCCTCTTTTTCTCAATTTTAGTGATAGTTTTCTCGGTTGAGCATACCGCAGGTAACGAAAACATTAAAGACTTTTTTGATGCACTTTATTACACGGTGATTACCGCTACGACTGTGGGATACGGGGACATCGTCCCCCTCACGCCCACAGGAAGATTTCTCTCTATGGTCTTAGGTATTTTCGGATTTCTTCTCTTTTCACTTATCACCGCAACCATAAGCACGAGCTTTTTCCAATACGTAAGTATGTTAAAAATGGGTATGTTAAGCTTTAGGGAGATGAAAGACCACATAGTTATCTGCGGTTGGAACGAAACGGGAGAGGTTATTTTAGAAGAGCTAAAGGAGTACTACAGGGGAAGACTCCAAAGATTGAAGCCTATTGTAGTAGTTAGCGAGCAAGACCTCCAGATAGAGGGAGTTTATTACAAAAAGGGAGATTTTGTTAAGGAAGAGATTTTAAAGAATGCGGGAGTGGAAAACGCAGAGACGGTTATAGTTCTTGCTGAAAAACTGCCTCACCTTACCGAGGACAGTATAGACGCCCGTTCCATTCTTGCAGCTATGCTCGTCAGAGACCTAAATCCTAAGGCTAACCTAATCGTTGAGATTCTTCTTAGGGAAAACGCAAGGACGGTAAAAAGGAAAAAGGTCGCCAACTACATAATTGTAGACGGGGAAATCGTAGGTTCAATAATTTCTAATTACATAAAGCGTAAGGAGACTACAGAACTTATAAAGTTCTTTTTAGAAGAAGCGGAGTTTGAAGAAAGGGTCGTGGAAGAGGTTAAGACTTTTGGGGAGCTTGCTCAGGAATTTGGCAAAGACTACGTAGTAGTAGGCATAAAAAGGGGTGAAGAGTTTATTACTTTTCCAGACTTAGACTTTGAAGTAAGACCGGAGGACTTGCTTCTCTTAATCAGAAGAAAAGAAAAGGTGATTACTTAAAAATTTATAATTTAGTTTCATGGGATACAGAGTAGCCATAGTGGGTGCTACCGGTGAGGTAGGGAGAACCTTCCTAAGGGTGTTAGAAGAGAGAAACTTCCCCGTTGACGGCCTTGTCCTTTACGCCTCTGAGCGCTCGGAAGGGAAGGTATTAACCTTCAAGGGTAAAGAATACACCGTTAAGGCACTGAGTAAGGAAAGTTCTTTTAAGGGGATAGACATAGCCCTATTTTCAGCGGGGGCTTCAACGAGTAAGGAGTGGGCTCCAAGGTTTGCAAAAGACGGGGTTGTGGTAATAGACAACTCCTCAGCTTGGAGAATGGACCCGGAAGTCCCCCTCGTGGTTCCAGAGGTAAATCCAGAGGACGTTAAGGATTTTAAAAAGAAAGGAATAATTGCAAACCCCAACTGCTCTACCATTCAGATGGTTGTAGCCCTAAAGCCTATCTACGACGAGGTGGGAATTACGAAAATCGTGGTCTCTACCTATCAGTCTGTTTCGGGAGCGGGAGCTACCGCTATAGAGGACCTAAAGGCTCAAACCAAAGCCTGGTGTGAAGGAAAAGAGTTGCCAAAAGCCCAAAAGTTCCCTCACCCTATAGCCTTTAACCTAATTCCCCACATAGACACCTTTTTTGAAGACGGCTATACGAAGGAAGAAAATAAGATGCTGTATGAAACCAGAAAAATAATGCACGACGAGAGCATAAGGGTGAGCGCAACCTGCGTTAGAGTTCCCGTATTTTACGGACACTGTGAGAGCATTTCTATAGAAACCAAAAAAGAGATAACTCCCGAAAGGGCAAGGGAAATCCTAAGAAACGCAAAGGGCGTAGTAGTCTTAGACGACCCCCAAAACAACGAATACCCCATGCCCCTAATAGCTCAGGGGAGGGACGAGGTGTTTGTAGGAAGAATCAGAAAGGACAGGGTATTTGAGCCGGGGCTTTCTATGTGGGTGGTTGCGGACAACATAAGAAAAGGAGCGGCAACTAACGCCGTTCAGATAGCTGAGCTTTTAGTTAAAGAAAACCTCATTTAAGGAGGTGAGAAATGACTGAAGTTCGCCACGTTGACGAAGCCTTTGAAACTTTAAAGAACGCTAAAGTCGTTGCGGTAGTGGGAATTTCTCCTAATCCCGAAAGGCCTTCTTACTACACGACCGAGAAGGTCGTAAAAAAGGGAATGCACAAGATTTACCTCGTAAATCCCCGCTACGCGGGTCAGGAAATCTTTGGAATAAAGGTTTTGAGCTCTTTAAAGGAAGTTCCAGAGCCCATAGACATAGTAAACGTTTTTAGAAATCCAGCACACGCTGAAGAGGTTATAAAGGAAGCCTTAGAGGTTGGGGCGAAGGTGGTTTGGTTCCAGCCGGGAGCGGAAAACTTAGAGGTGATAGAAAGGTATAAGGACAAAATAAAGATAATCTACAACGCCTGCATTGGGGTAGAAGCGGGCTACCTTTAATTATTAGGGGTAAGTTATGTTTGAATGGATACTTAAAAAGATTATCGGAACTAAGAACGAAAGGGAAGTAAAGCGCCTAAGGAAGTTCGTAAAGAGGATTAACGAGCTTGAGGAGAAGTTTTCCCAAATGCCCAACAAGGAGCTCGTACTTTACGCTCAAGAACTCCACGACAAGATTAGACTAAACGAGGAGTTAAAGAGAGCGATAATTAAGGGGGAGATAACGGACGAGGTTTTGGAAGGCTTTGCAATAGTTAGAGAAACCGCAAAGAGAACCCTTGGGATAAGACACTTTGACGTTCAGCTCATAGGTGGTTTGGTTCTTCACGAGGGAAAGATAGCGGAAATGAAGACGGGAGAGGGAAAAACTCTCGTTGCAACCTCTCCCACAGTCGTAAACGCTATGACTGACGAGGGGGTTCATGTAGTTACGGTAAACGATTACCTTGCAAGAAGAGATGCCCAGTGGATGGGTCCTATTTACAAGTTCTTGGGACTGGAGGTTGGAGTTATAAACTCAGACGGAATGACCTATCTCGTTGAGTGGGTGGACGAAGAAAGGGCAAAAGAAGCAATAGAAAAGGACCTTAGGGTATGGCCTGCGGACTTTAAGGACGAGATTCTTCCTTCCAATTTAATAAACGTTGATGCGAAAAAGGCCTTCTTTACTACCCTGAGACCTGTCCAGCGAAGAAGACAGGCTTACGAGGCTCACATAACTTACGGGACTAACAACGAGTTTGGTTTTGACTACCTTAGGGACAACCTTGCCTTTTCAAAGGAAGAGATAGTGCAAGTAAAGGGACACAACTACGCCATAATTGACGAGGTTGACAGCATACTCATAGACGAAGCAAGAACCCCCTTAATAATCTCTGGTCCAGCCCGTATGGATACCCAGATTTACTACGTTGCGGATGCGGTGGTAAGGAAACTCAAAAAAGACGAAGACTTTGTCGTAGACGAAAAGCACAGAAGCGTACGCCTCACCGAGCAGGGAATAAAGAAAGTTGAGAAGATGCTCGGAATTGACAACCTCTACGACATAAAACACATAGACCTCCTTCACGCAATCTTGCAATCTATAAAGGCTCACCACTTGTTTAAGAGGGACGTTCATTACATAGTAAAGGACGGAGAAGTCCTCATAGTTGACGAGTTTACTGGAAGGGTTCTTCCCGGAAGAAGGTGGTCAGAGGGCCTTCACCAAGCGATAGAGGTAAAAGAAGGAGTCCCCGTAAAAGAAGAAAACCAAACCTTAGCCTCTATTACCTTCCAAAACTACTTCAAGCTTTACAAAAAGCTTGCGGGAATGACGGGAACTGCGGAAACGGAAGCTTTAGAGTTTAAAGAAATTTACGGACTGGAGGTCGTAGTCGTTCCTACCCACAAGCCCATGATAAGGAAGGACCATCCAGACCTCGTTTTCAAAACCAAAGAGGAAAAGTGGGAAAGGGTAGTTGAAGAGGTTCTGCTAAATCACTTATTTGGAAGACCAGTCCTTGTGGGAACGGTGTCCATTGAGGACAACGAGAAACTCTCCTCTCTTCTTAAAAACACGAAACTCCTAAAAGAGATAGCAAACAGGGAAGGTTTTAGAAAGAGGCTTGAAAGGACCGCTCAAAACCTCGGCATTCCTTTGGAGGATGTTGAGAAAAAGCTTCAAGAAATCCTGAAAAAAGGCATTCCCCACAACGTTTTAAACGCAAAGCACCACGAAAGGGAGGCGGAAATAATAGCCCAAGCGGGAAGAGTAGGAGCGGTTACTATAGCTACGAACATGGCGGGAAGGGGAACGGACATACTCCTTGGTGGAAACCCCGAATACTTAGCAAGGCAGTTTTTAAAGGAAGAGGGTAAAGACCCAGAAACGGCTACCGAAGAGGAGTGGAGAGAAGCTCTGAAAAGAGCTTACGAGATTACGGAAAGGGAAAAGGAAGAGGTTAGAAAACTTGGGGGACTTCTCGTAATAGGAACGGAAAGGCACGAAAGCAGGCGCATAGACAACCAGCTAAGGGGTAGAGCGGGAAGACAGGGAGACCCCGGAGAGAGTAGGTTCATAGTTTCCTTGGAAGACGACCTTCTTAGACTCTTCGGAGGGGATAAAGTTAAAAGGCTCATGGAGGTGCTCAAGATAGAAAGGGGAGAGCCCATAGAGAGCAGAATGGTCTCAAAAGCCCTTGAAAACGCTCAAAAAAGGGTAGAAGCTCAAAACTTCCAAATAAGAAAGAGGCTATACGAGTACGACAGCGTTATGAACACCCAAAGGGATGTCGTCTACAGCTTAAGGCGTCAAATCTTAGAAAAGGAAAACATTAAGGAGAAAATAAAGGAGTTTATGAGGGAAATCGTAGAAAAAGGGGTTTACTCAACTCTTATAGAGGACGACCCAGAGCTTTGGGACACAGAAGAACTCAAAAATTACCTAAGGGAGATTTTTGGAAGAGAAATTGAAGTGCCCCCCGCAAGGGATAAGGAGGAGCTCGTTGAAAAGATTTACGAAGAGGTTTTAAAGCTTTACGAAGAAAAGGAAAAGGAAATAGGCAGTGAAGAGGCGATGAGAGAGCTTGAGAGGGTTATACTTTTGAACGTCCTTGACAGTGCTTGGAGGGAACACCTTCACACCCTTGACAAGCTAAGAGAAGGAATCTACCTTAGGGGATACGCAGGAAGGGACCCGCTCGTAGAGTATAAGAAGGAAGCTTACGAGCTCTTTGAAGACATGATGGACAGAGTAAAGCAAGCAACCGTAAATACGCTCTTTAACGTTCAGATTAAGTCCGAAGAGGAACTCCAAGAGTTTGAAAAAGAGGAAGAAAAGAAACACGAAAAGATGCTCCAAAGCGCAAGCCTAATGGCTCCAGAAGAAAAAAGTGATAAAAAACCAAGACCTAAAACCCTAAAAGAGCGCCTTGAAGAGGAAAGGCTCAGGAAAAGAAGGGAAAAGCTAAGAAAAAAGGAAGAGCAGTAATGTAGAATTCTACTTATGGAAAACCTTGAAAGTATCGTAAAGAAATACTTAAAGCCCGGCTACGAATACGAAATCTTTTTCCAGAGAGTAAAGAAAAACAAAATAGAGGTCACAGACGAAAAGCTTGAGAACCTCTCCTCTTCAGAAGAGCAAGGTGTAGGAATAAGGGTTTTAAAGGGTAAGAGGCTTGGATTTGCTTACACTTCGTATGTGGGTGAAGAGGAGATAAAGGATGTTGTAGAAAAGGCCATGGAGATGTGCGAGCTCCAAGAGGAGGACGAAGCTTTCGGATTTATAGATAAATTGGAAACACCTAAGGCGGTCTCGGTCTACGACGAGGAGGGTCTATCCGTTCCCTTAGAGGAGAAGATAGAGATTCCTATAAAGATGGAAAAGCTTGCAAAGGAGCTTGACAAAAGAATAGTAGGGGTTAGGAAGTCAAGCCTAACGGAGACCGAGTTTGAGGTTTATTTAAAAAATTCTTACGGGGTTGAGTTTTCTTACAAAGGGACTACCTATACCGCTATGATTGCTACCCTTGGAACGGAAAATGGGGACAGCGCCATATCTTGGGAGTTTAGGGGAGAAAGGAGACTAAAAAATCTGGACTGGCAAGACCTCGTGAGGGATGCGGTATTTAAAACGGTAAATCTCCTAAATCCCAAGCCCTTTGAAACGAAAACGATGCCGGTCGTCTTTTTCAGGGAAAGCTTTGCTATGCTTTTGGAAGCCTTTTCCCCTATGTTCTTGGGGGATTCTTACGTAAAGGGTAAAACTTTGCTCAAAGACAAAAAGGGACAGCAGATAGCAAGCGAAAAAGTAACCCTCGTTGACGACGGAACGCTCCCCGAAGGCTTTTCTACGATTCCCTACGATGCCGAAGGGGTAATTACCCGAAGAACTCCTTTAATAGAAAAGGGAGTATTTAAAGGCTTTCTACACAGTCTTTACACGGCAAAAAGGAGCGGTGAAGAGCCCACTGGAAACTCTCTAAGAAGTAGCTATAAAGAACAACCTTCTTGTGGACTTACGAACTTTTACTTAGAGAGGGGTGAAAAAAGTTTAGAAGAACTACTCTCTTTGCCAGAGGAGTGTTTTCTCGTTTTAGAGCTCATGGGACTTCACACCGTAGACCCTATTTCTGGAGACTTCTCTTTGGGAGCTTCGGGACTTTATTACAAAAAAGGACAAAAACTATATCCCGTTAGAGGTATAACGGTTGCGGGGAATATGTTAGACTTACTTAAAGGGGTGGTGGAGGTGGGTTCGGACTTTAGATTTTACGGGAATGTAGGCTCTCCTTCCGTTCTTATTGAAAAGCTTACTCTTGGAGGAAGATAATGAAGAGGGGGGTACTCTTCCTTTTATGGGTTTTCATACTCCTTTTCTCCTTAGCTACATTTTATGTTTCTTACACGGCTTACATTCACCAAAAGGAGCATCAAGTCGTAGAAAACGTTTCTACTTTTTTACACGACTTCTCGGAAAAGAGTATAGTTTCCCTACCTTATCCCGAAATCATGGTTTTAAAAGTTAAGAAAGAGGGAAGGATTTTCGCAACTTCGAACTTTAACGACCCTATTTCTACCGAGAATTTTGTTTATTCGGTAAAAGGGAAGGACGATAAAAGTATAGAGGTATACCTTCGCAAATCATCACTTGGCGAATTTATGTTGTTTTTATTCGCAAACCCCGTATTATTAGCTGCTAATCTTTTCCTTTTCGTTATATACCTTTCCTTTTTCTACTTTATGGTTAAGGAGCTTGGAGTAAAGGTTCCGGAGAAAGTGGAAGAAGTGTTAGAAGAAAAACCTACTCTTCCCACTGAGCTTATTAACCAGGTAAAAGCTCTAAAGGTATTGCTTCATACCGAAAAAATTTTGGGGAAAGAAGCAAGTGAAAAGGCTAAGAACCTCCTTGATGAAATTTTGAGAAAATTAGAAAATAAATAGGGAGGGTGTATTATGAAAGTCCTAATAATCTCCTTTGACAAGATACTTTCGGAAAAATTGAAGAAAGTTCTCTCAAGAAAACACGAGGTTTTTATAGCCAAAAATACCGAAGAGGCATTAACCCTTATTCCTCCTGAAATTGACATTATAGTCTTTGACGCCATATCTGGAGCTATTTCTGAAGAGGAAATTAACCAACTCTACAACCAAAAGTTTTCAAAGCAAAAGTACGTAATCCTTTACGACGAACTCTTTCCCGTTGACGAAAACAACATTCAACCTCCTAATAAAGTCCTCGTTTTAAGAGATGAAGCTTTAGAAAAGGTACCTGCATTAATTGGGGGTGAAGAAAAGGAACCAGTAGAGATTAATCTCGTAGAAACTCCTGCAGCTCAAGAAATTACGGTAGAAACCAAGCAGCCTGAGACCTCTCAAGCTACTGGGAAGCCTATGGTTCTAATAGCGAGCTTTGATAAAAGACTTACCGACGAGTTAGAAAATTTACTCAAAGACAAGTACGAAGTAGAAGTAGTGAAAAATCTAAGACTCGCAAAGGAAAAAGGTAGGGACGCAAGCGTTATCGTTTTTGATGCAATTTCTGGAACGATAGCTGAAAAGAACTTAACGGAGCTTGCAGAAGACCCTGTCTTGAGAGAAAAACACTACCTCATACTTTTAGACGACCTATTTCCTATAAACGTTGATAAATTAGACCTTCCAAACAAGGAAGTTTTAAACAGAGACATACCAGCCAAATTAATATCGGAACATGTGGAAAGTATGATTCAAAAGATTGAACAGCAGGCCCAATTCCAAGAGGAGCTCGTCCAAGAAGAGCTTCCCCAATTAGAAGAAGAGTTAGCAGTAGAACATCCCGAAGAAGTGTCTTTCAAAGAAGAATCCTCAGAAGAAGTTGCCCAATCTCAAATTGTTGAACCTAAGGAAAGTCCAGTGCAACAACAGATGGCTCCTGCTGGAAGCGTAAGTTTATCCTTAGACGAAAATACTATTAAAGTCGCAATAGTGGAAGCCATATCTAAGGAACTTGGCGGATTGAGGGAAGAGGTAAAAGTGGAGATAATTGGATACGCAAGGGACATAATAGAGTCCGTAGTAAGAGAGGAGATTGAGAAGTACTTCCATGAACTCAAGATAGGAGACCTAATAAGGGAGGAAACGAGGAGGATAGTTGAAGAGAAGCTGAAAGAACTCCTTAGCTAACTCACTAAAGGATGGAAGTAGTTCATAAACCTGTTCTTTTAAAAGAAGCGGTAAGTCTCCTTACGGAAAATGGTGGAAAAATTTACGTAGACTGCACGCTGGGTCTTGGGGGGCACGCAAAGGAAATCCTAAAGCAAAGGGAAGATATCTTCCTCATTGGAATAGACAAAGACGAGGAGGCTATTCAAATCGCAAAAGAAAACCTAAGGGAGTTTGAAGGGAGGTTTACAATATACAAAGCGGACTTTAAGGATTTTGACATCGTCCTTCAAGAGGAAGGCATAGAAAGGGTTGACGGTTTTTTGTTTGACCTTGGAACTTCAATGCTTCAACTAAAGAGCGAAAGGGGCTTTTCTTTTCAGATAGACGCACCCTTGGACATGAGAATGGACAAAGAACAAACCCTTACCGCTTACAAGGTCGTCAACGAATATCCCGAAAGGGAACTTGCAAGAATTATAAAAGAATACGGAGAGGAAAAGTTTGCAAATAAAATAGCAAGAGCTATAGTCCAAAGGAGAAAGAAAAAGCCAATAGAGACTACGGGAGAGCTCGTAGAGATTATCCTTTCAGTGGTTCCAGAATACTACAAACACGGTAGAATCCACCCTGCAACGAGAACCTTTCAGGCTATAAGGATAGAAGTCAACAAAGAGCTTGAAAGCCTAAGGGAAGCTCTCTACAAAACCCCCGACCACTTGAATCCCAAAGGCAGGCTCGTAGTTATAAGCTTTCATTCCTTAGAAGATAGAATCGTTAAACACTTTATGAAGGAAAAAGAGCAGGAAGGCGTATTAAAAATTATTACGAAAAAACCGATAACTCCTTCCGAAGAAGAAATAAAGGAAAATCCAGCCTCAAGGAGTGCAAAACTAAGGGCTTCTGAAAGAGTCTAAAACCTCTAAAATTTCCTTAGGACTTTTTAAAATGTGGTCTGGCTTTATAGAATTTAGTCTTACGTATCCCCAGCTCGCAAGGGCTGTTTTTGTTCCTGCAGCTTTCCCTGCTAAAATGTCAGCTTCCGTGTCGCCTACCACGAGGGCTTTTTCTGGCTCTTCTTTTAGCTTCTCAAGGCTTTTTAAAACGGGCAAAGGAGAAGGTTTCTTCTCGGGAAAAGTATCCCCTCCCGCTATAAACTCAAAGTAGTCAAGAAGACCAAGTCTTTTTAGTATCTCCTTTGAAAGTTCTTCTAACTTATTAGTTATTACCGCAAGCTTCACCCTTCTTTCTTTTAGCTCCTTTAGAACCTCCACTATACCCTCGTAAGGTTTTGTATAAATTACAGGATTACTAAGGTAATGCTCTCTAAATATCTCTACATACTCCTCTCTAAACTTATCACCGAGCACCTTCTCAAGAAGAGCCCTTGCCCCTCCTCCAACGTACTTTCTTATGTCTTCTGGATACAACTCCTCAAGTCCTATGTCCTCAAGGGTCTTTCTCAAGGCAAGGCCTATGTCCTCTGCTGAGTCTATAAGAGTCCCGTCAAGGTCAAATAGAACGACTTTTATCCGCATTTTTTCATGTATTGCTCAATGGGTGTGTCTTTGAAATTTTCACCCTTTACGTAGTTAACTACGCAAACGAACTTCTCGGGTGGAAGATATCCGGGAATCTGGAGAATTACGTTTCCACTTTTGTCGTAAAAAACGAGATTGGGAAAAGACCTAACTCCTAAAGCTTTTGCAAGCTCCCTTTCGGAGAGCTCCTTTACCTGACCCCCTATGTTGGTTTTTACTGGCTTTGAACTTTCGTAAAGGAGAAAGTATAAATCCATACCTTTTAAGGCTTCCCTTAGGTTTGGCTCAGTCCTTAGGTCCTTCTTTAGCTGAGCGCAGTAAATACAACTTTTGCTTTCTACTATAAGTAGCGCGTAATTACTTTTAGGAATTATAGACTTTACCTCTTCCTTATTTTGGCTTTCAGCAACACTACCACCCTTACAAGCACCGAGAACGAAACTCAGCAGTACTACTGCGAAAAGCAAAACCCTTCCCATTATCTAATAATTTAACACTACTCACTCTTTAGCTCTTTCAGTTTTATCTCCGCAAGCCTGCCAAAGTATGTATTGGGATAGTCCTTTTTTATGGTAGCCCAAATACCAAGGGCTTTGTCTTTCTTTCCTTCCTTTTCGTAGATAAGTGCTTGCAAACTAAGCGCTGAAGGATAATTGAAAAATTCTTTACTTACGCTTACCACTTTCTTTTCCGCTTCCGATAACTTATTTTCCTCGTAGAGCTTCGCTCCGACCCTTTCAGCGTAAAAAGACTTTAGCTCTTTGTCTTGAACATTCTTTTCCACTTCTTCGTAGTTTCCTTTTAGAGCCTGAAGGTAAGGATAAAAGGGAGAGCCCTTTGCGTAATTTAATGCCTCTTCGTAGGAAATTTCCCCTTTTTCGTAAAGGTAAAGCTTGTAAGAAATCTCTTTTAGTTTCTTCTCCTTGTAGGACTTATAGGAGTTATACCCCAAAACCCCAAGAACCAATAGGACAACTGCCGCAAGAAATAAGTATAGACTCTTCATATGCTCATTATCTCCTTCTCTTTAGCTTCCATAAGCTTGTTTATTTCTTCTATGTATTTGTCCGTAAGTTTTTGAAGTCTTTCCAGCGCCCTTTTCTTTTCGTCCTCTGAAACCCCTTCTAATTCCTCTATCATCTCCTTTGCGTCTCTCCTTGCGTTTCTCACCTTTACCCTTGCCTCTTCCGTAATCTTGTGAAGGAGTCTAACGAGTTCCCTTCTCCTTTCCTCCGTTAAGGGTGGTAGGGTTACCCTTATCACGTTCCCTTGGACGGTAGGATTTAGGTTGAGCTCCTCCCTTATAGCCTTCTCTATAGCGGAAGTTGCGTTTTGGTCCCACACCTGAATCATTATCTGGTTGTGTTCGGGAATAGAAATAGTGCCGAGCTGTTTTATGGGAATCTTAGAACCGTAATACTCAACCTTTATCTCTTCCACGAGAGCTGTAGAAGCCCTGCTCGTTCTGAATCCTGAAATTTCCTGTTTGTAGTACTCTACCGCTTTTTTCATATCCTTTTCCGTTTCCTTTAGGATGTTTTCTAATTGCTCTATCATGTTTTTTTATTATAACTTTACCCTCTAACGATTGAGCCTACCTCTTCTCCAAGGACTGCCCTTTTTAAGTTGCCCTTCTCCTTTACGTTTAAAACGATAACAGGAATCCCGTTTTCCTTACACAGGGTTAAAGCGGTGTGGTCCATAACTCTCAAACCTTTATTTATAACTTCTAAGTAGCTTATCTCCCTTATTAGAACCGCATCAGGATACTTCTCCGGGTCCTTGTCGTATATTCCCCCTACCTTAGTGGCTTTTATAAGAACCTCTGCTCCTATTTCTGCTGCCCTTAGGGCTGCTGCGGTATCCGTTGAGAAAAAGGGATTACCCGTTCCCCCAGCAAATATAACTACTCTTCCCTTTTCTAAGTGTCTTATCGCCCTTCTCCTTATGTATGGCTCTGCTACCTGTCTCATCTCTATGGCGGAAAGCACCCTTGTAGGAATCTTTGCGCGATTCTCTAGGGCGGACTGAAGGGCTAAGGCGTTTATCACCGTTGCGAGCATTCCCATGTAATCCGCAGTAGCCCTATCTATCCCTATCTCCTCTCCCTGAAATCCCCTAAATATGTTCCCCCCACCTATTACTACGGCAAGCTCAACCCCAAGGTCGTAAAGCTCCCTTATTTCGTAAGAAATGTATTCAAGAAAGGAAGGGTCAATCCCGTAACCCTTATCCCCCGCAAAGGCTTCTCCCGAGAGCTTTAACAGAACCCTCTTATACTTGAGCACCACTTCCATCAGAGACCACCGAGCTCAAATCTGCAAAACCGCTTTACTTCAATCTCAAGACCGCTCTCCTTTATCACATCACTCACCTTCTTCTTTTCGTCCCTTATGAAGGGCTGTTCTAAAAGAACCTTTTCTTGATAGAACTTCTTTAGCTTTCCTTCCACAATCTTCTCAACGATGTGCTCAGGCTTTCCTTCAGCAAGGGTTTGTTCCCTCAGAATTCTCTTTTCCCTTTCAAGAACCTCCTCAGGTATGTCCTCAACCCTAACGTATTCGGGTCTCATAGCCGCTATTTGCATTGCTATGTCTTGAGCAAGCCTAAGAACTTGGTCGTTTAGCTCGGGAGCTTTGAAGTCTAAAAGGACGCCTATCCTTCCCCCGCCGTGAACGTAGAAGTGAAGGTAGTCTTCGGTGTCGTACCTGCAGTATCTGGAGAGTTTTATGTTTTCCCCTATTTTAGCTATCGCTTCTTTTATTAATACCTCTACGGTCTTTTCAGGCTCGTCGTAAAGCTTTTGGCTCAAAACCTCCTCACCTGAACCCATTTTATTCTTATTTTCCTCCGTTTCAAGCAAGTGTCTTGCTATCCTTTCAGCGAGCTTTTGGAACTCCTCGTTTCTGGCTACGAAGTCCGTCTCACAGTTAAGCTCTATCATAGCCCCCTTCTTCCTATCCTCTGACAGGAGAACGAATACGAGACCTTCTTTGGTTTCCCTTCCTGCTTTCTTTTCAGCCTTTGCAAGCCCTTTTATCCTGAGAATCTCCTTAGCCTTTTCTATGTCACCACCCGCCTCTTCAAGAGCCTTTTTACAGTCAAGCATTCCCGCTCCAGTCATTTCTCTTAGTTTCTTTATGTCTTCCATGCTTACGCCCATTTCCTGACCTCCTTTTTAAATCCAAATAGATTATATCAAAGGCTACTAAATTAAGATTTTATGAAGCTACAAGTCGTAGAAAATCCTATAGTAGTGTTTGAAAAAGGCATTTACAGGCCAGAGCCTACCCGTTTCTGGATATTGGAGCCAGAGCTAAAAGCAGCGGTCTCAAAGTTAGAATCGGAAGGATACATAAAGAAAATCTCTGAAGAGATTACCAAGGACGAGGAGCTCTTTAACTTCATGGTTAGTCTTCACGAAAAGGAGGTAAAAAAGAGAGAGGAAATACTAAAAAGAGAGTTTCCACAAATCTATTACGGAAAGGGAAAGTGGGACATCGTCTGCAAAAAGGTGCTTTTAAACAAAGACATAGGCATAGGGGGTATTAGAAATTTTAGGGCAAAACCTTTTAAGGTGAGGTGTTTGCACCTTTGGACTGCGTATCACCTTGGTGACGAAGAGTTCAAAAACCCCATAGGAGAGTTCGTTCTGTCAAAGATTTAGTTTTGATAAGTTCGTCTTAACTAAGATAAAAGTTTTCTTTCTTGACACAGAATTAAAACGCTGGTATATCTTTATAAACGCTTTTATTGCTGGAGGGTTTAATGGAATACTTGGCTTTGGCTTTTACCTTTTTGCTGGCACTCCTGATAGCCCTAGGACAAGCCTTTTTAAACGACATACTGGGAGAGAAAAAAAGAGACCCCATGCAGGATTATCCTTACGAATGTGGAGTTCCCCTATACGACAAAGAAGCAAGGGGAACCTTTAAACAAGGCTATTACCTTTTAGGACTTCTCTTAATACTCTTTGACATAGAAGCTGCATATCTCTTTCCTTGGGCGGTAGTCTTTAAAGAAATAGGCCTTTACGGACTAATAGAGGCTATTGTGTTCGTAGGGATATTGGGATTAGGTTTTATATACGCATGGCGTAAAGGTGCTTTAAATTGGGAGTTATAAGGAGGGTTTAAAGATGGTTGCTATAAATTCTAACGGTTTCGTGACTACGACCGTTGAGGAACTCCTTAGATGGGCAAGGCGTAACGCCCTTTGGCCCGTTACCATAGGGCTTGCTTGCTGTGCTATTGAGATGATGCACACCGCAGCTTCCCGTTTTGACCTTGACAGGCTCGGCGTAATCTTCAGGGCTTCTCCAAGGCAAGCGGACCTCCTCATAGTTGCGGGAACCGTAGTAAACAAAGTTGCTCCAATGCTCAAACTAATCTGGGACCAAATGCCAGACCCAAAGTGGTGCATAGCAATGGGTGGTTGTGCTTCTGCGGGAGGACCATTTCCAACTTACGCTACACTGCAGGGAGTTGACCGTATAATTCCGGTAGATGTTTACATTCCCGGATGTCCTCCAACGCCCCAAGGCCTCATATACGGAATACTCCAGCTCCAAAAGAAGATTAAAGAACAGGGAATTACTAAGTACGACAAGCTCTTTGCGGACTTCAACAGAGAGATAGAAAAGGAAGGGATATTCGTGCCAAGGGAACTAAAGGTTTAAGGGAAGGGCTATGAACTGGATTAACAAAGCTTCTGCCCAAAGGGTTAAACAGGAATTTAAGGATGAGGTAAGCTATTACGAAACGAAGCACACCCGAGGTTTTGAGGTAAAGACCGAAAGGCTGAAGGACTTACTAAAGTTTTTAAAAGAAAAGGTAGGATTCTATCACTTTGTGGACCTCACCTGCATAGACTTTCCCGAAAAACCGGAGCGTTTTCAAGGGATTTATACCCTTTACAACCCCGAAGACAACGAGAGGGTAATAGTAAAGGCTTGGGCAAAAAGTGGAAGGCTTCCCACCGTAGAAGACCTGTGGCCCGGAGCAAAGTGGGCTGAAAGGGAAGCTTATGATATGTTTGGCGTAATATTTGAGGGACACGAAAACCTAAGAAGAATGTTTATGTGGGAGGGATACGAATACCACCCCCTTAGGAAAGACTTCCCCCTACAGGGATTTCCCGAGGTTGAGCTTCCCTCTCTTACCGAGGTTCTCCACGGAAGGACTGACCCTCCTTCTCATGACTTTGAGCTCCTTCACACAAAGCTCCCAACCTTAGAGGACTTAGAAAGAACCGAAAAAGCTCGCCTTAAGAAAAAGGCAGAACTCGTTCTCAACTGGGGTCCCCTGCATCCGGGAACCCACGGAACGATATGGTTTTTATTTGACTTAGAAGGAGAAAAGGTAGTTCAAAGCGACATAATTTTGGGACAACTCCACAGGGGAATGGAAAAGATAGCTGAGAACCTCCATTACTTTCAGTTTATTCCTTATACGGACCGAATGGACTACATATCCGCAATCTGCAACGAGCTTGCTTACGTTGAAACCGTTGAAAGGCTCTTAGGAGTAGAGGTTCCCGAAAAGGCTAAATACATAAGGACTATGTTTGCAGAGCTCCAGAGGATTAACTCCCACCTCCTTTGGCTTGGAACGGGAGCCCTTGACCTTGGAGCACTTACGGTATTCCTTTACGCCTTTAGAGAAAGAGAAAAGATAATGGACATAATAGAGGGAAACGCAGGATACCGATTAACGAGCTGTTTTCTAAGAATAGGAGGAGTTCACTACGACCTTGCAGAGGGAACCTTAGATGCGGTCAAGAAGTTTGTAAAGGACTTCTACCAAGCTCTGAAGGAGTTTCACAGCCTTCTTACGAGAAACAGAATATGGCTAAGAAGAACGAAGGGCGTAGGAATAATCACGAGAAAGGACGTTCACGATTACGGGCTTTCTGGGCCTGTAGCAAGGGCTTCTGGAGTTCCTTACGACCTTAGAAAGCTACAGCCCTATGCTGCTTACGACGAGGTAGAGTTTGACATTCCCGTAGGAGAGGTGGGGGACGTATACGACAGGTATTTAGTGAGAATGGAGGAGATGTTCCAAAGTCTTAGAATTGTAGAGCAGTGCGTTTCAAAGCTTGAAAAGATGCCAAAGAGCGCTCCCTATCTGAACAAGGACCATCCCGCAGTAATACCACCAAAGGAGGACGTATACAACGACTTGGAGAGTATGGTAAAGACCTTCAGGATTGTAGTTCACGGAGAAAGTGCACCACCGGGAGAGGTATACTTTGCAGGAGAAAATCCAAGGGGAGAGCTTGGCTTTTACATTTACTCAAAGGGAGGCGGAAAACCCTACAGGCTAAGGATACGCTCCGGAGCTCTCTACAACTTATCCATATTCCCAAAACTAATACAGGGAAGGACCATTGCGGACGCCATAGCTTTGCTCGGAAGCCTTGACCCAGTTGTCGGAGAAACGGACAGATAACGGAGGAAAAAGATGGGAGAGCTTGGCCTTAGCTTGTTGATAACTCTACTAAAGGTACTACTAATTCTCCCAGTAGCCCTTGGGGTAGCTGCATACCTTACGTGGTTTGAGAGAAAACTCGCAGGGCACATACAAAACAGGTTAGGACCCACAGTAGTTGGACCTTTTGGATTGCTCCAACCTATAGCGGATGCTATTAAGCTCGCAACCAAAGAGAGCATTATTCCAAGACAAGCTGACGCTCCCGTTTATTACTTGGCTATTTTATTGGCTTTGGTTCCTTCCTTAATGCTTTTGGCAGTAGTCCCGTGGGGTCCCGAATTTGAGATAGCCGGCAAGCAAATAAAACCTATAATCAGCGACGTTAACATAGCTCTCTTACTTGCCTTTGCCTTTGGCTCCCTTTCGGTATACGGAACTATCTTCTCAGGTTGGGCTTCTAACTCAAAGTACGCCTTTATAGGTTCCCTTCGTAAGGCTGCGGTAATTATAGCTTACGAGGTCGTTCTTGGGTTTTCGGTTCTCGGGGTCGTTCTTCTTGCGGGAACCCTTAGCACCGTAGGTATAGTGGAAGCTCAGATTCAGAAAGGGGTGTGGTTTATCGTTTACCAGCCAGTAGCCTTTATACTTTACCTTTACTGTATGCTTGCGGAAAGTGGAAGAGTTCCCTTTGACATACAGGAGGCAGAAGCGGAGCTCGTTACGGGATATACTGTTGAATACGGCGGAATGAAGTTCGGAGCCTTTCCCCTTGCTGAATGGTATCTAAACGTAATAACCCTTTCCGCGATAGCGGTAGTTCTGTTCTTCGGCGGATGGGACGGCCCGCGTATCTTAGGACCCCTGTCTCCTTACTTCTGGTTTCTGTTCAAAACCTTTGCCCTTGTATTCTTCGTTATGTGGCTACACTGGACTTTGCCAAGGTTTCAGGCAAAGGACATTACGGAAATTGCGTGGAAAATTTTATTGCCCATAGCACTTTTAAACCTAATAGTTACTGCAATAGTCGTTTACCTATTTTGAGGAGGGTAACATGGCGGTAAAGAGACTAAGTAGGAAGGACTTCTTGAACATTTTTGAATCCATCTTCTTCATAGACTTTCTCAAGGGGCTTTCGGTAACGCTGAAAAACCTTCTAAGAAGGCCTATAACTACCGAATATCCCAAAGAGAAACTCACTCCCCCAAAAAGGTTTAGGGGAGCCCACGGCCATTATGTCTGGGACGGAACAGAGCCCCCTTCTTTGAGAGCTATTGAGAAGTTTATGTCCTACGAAAAAGCAAAGAGTAGGTGCGTTGCCTGTTACATGTGTCAGACCGCATGTCCTATGCCCACGCTCTTTAGAATAGAAGCGGTTCAGCTACCTAACGGCAAGAAAAAGGTCGTAAGGTTTGACATGAATTTACTTAACTGCCTGTTTTGTGGGCTTTGCGTGGATGCTTGTCCCGTCGGTTGTCTGACTATGACCGACATATTTGAGCTTGCGAATTACTCCAGAAGGAACGAAGTCCTTCACATGGAGGACCTTGAAAGATTTGCAATAGATTACAAGCAAAGGAGAGGCAACGAGCCAGACAGAATATGGCCTAACGACGCAGAAAGGGAAAAATTGTGGGGGAAGATAGAGTGGAGTGGCTAATATTTGCAGTTCTTGGAACTTGGCTTATCGTTTCAGCGCTTGGAGTCGTGTTCGTTAAAAACCCCGTTCATTCAATTCTCTTCTTCCTTTCCTCGCTTCTCGCTATGGCTGGGATATTCATAAGCTTGGGGGCGGAGCTCCTTGCAGGTCTCCAGCTCGTAATCTACGCGGTAGCTATAGTCGTATTCTACGTTCTCGTAATAACCACGATTCCGTGGGAAAAGGTAAAAAGATTTGAGGGATTTTACGGAAAAGAGCTTACGATGTCCGCACCAGCTCTTGTAGTGCTGTTCTTACTTATGGCTTACATGGTTTTAAAGGGAGAGTTTGCAAAGCCGGTGGGCGTCGTTAAAGACAACCTAAGAGAAGTAGGAAAAGCCCTATTTACGAGCTATCTGTTTCCCTTTGAAGTCGCTTCGGTTATACTCTTAGTTGCCATGGTGGGGGCTATCCTTCTTGGAAGGAGGGAAGAAGGGTGAGCATAGAAAAGGCTTACATACTACTGAGTATAGCTCTGTTTCTTATAGGCCTTCTTGGGGTTATCGTTAGGAAGAATCTCATAACCATTCTCGTTAGTACGGAGCTCATGCTAAACGGAATAAACCTCACCTTAGTCGTTGCGGATAAAGTTATTGGAGCTGTTCATGGACAGATAATGGCTTTCTTCGTTTTGACGGTTGCCGCAGCAGAAGTTGCAATAGGCCTTGGATTAGTGGTTGCTATATTTAGACTAAAAGGATACGAAGGCTCAAGTGAAATAACCCACCTGAGGGATTAAGATGATGGAGCTCGGCGTAATACTCACTCCACTTATTACCTTTTTAATAGTCCTAACCTTTGGAAGGAAGATAGG